>Ga0160468_100187_pt1 | contig 43122 bp, 35 predicted proteins | sample HID1972K_E11MG_FD_108234 | JGI IMG/M metagenome (GOLD analysis project Ga0160468, IMG submission 108234) | Enriched pill bug-associated microbial communities from UW Madison campus, WI, USA - HID1972K_E11 MG | ecosystem: Host-associated > Arthropoda: Insects > Digestive system > Unclassified ... | reverse complement strand
GATCAATTCTTCTCAAAGTTTGTTTGCTCCCAGAAAAGCCTCAATCTTTGCATCTGGTTTTGGATTGATTCGTTCTTTGAAATTTTTGGACATTGAAATTTTTATCGATAAGCAGGCCCTTGTAGATTTTTTCAAGAGGTCTATGGATTTGCAAATGATCGATTTGTTCGTTTGTTAGTATTTCAAGTTATAAATCCAAGTTTTTATCAATAAGCAGGCCTTTGCGGATTTCCTTTTCAGAAATTCGCGAGAAGTGAATGATAAAAACTGAACAGGGAAGAAAAAAGATTTCAACCTAAAGCGAGTACTCTTGATCAAATTTAAATTTTAGAAAAATTAAACGTAAGTTTATTGTTGTTAGTTGCTTTTAAATTGTGAACCAAGAGTTTAAAAACCATTTGAGAAGTAAATGAAATATATCATTGGAGTTGACATAGGCACTTCTGCCACAAAGGCAATAGCGTTTGAAAGCACCGGCAAAATAATTGAAGAGTTCCGTTCGGTACATTCTATTTTAACTCCGCACCCAACCTATTATGAACAAGATCCCGATCTTTTATTTGAGAGTGTAATCGATTCAATTTATCAGCTTAACCTGTTGATAAAAGATCAACATGCAGATTTTGAATTGGTAGGAATTAGTTTCAGCAGCGCCATGCATGGCCTGATCGCAATGGATAAAAATGACCAGCCTTTAACGAATTGTATTATCTGGGCGGATACCAGAAGTGAATCATTTGCAAGCAAACTTAAAAATAGTAAACAAGGCAATGATATTTATATGAAAACCGGTACGCCCATTCATCCCATGTCCCCACTTTGTAAACTTGGATGGATGAGGATGCATATGGAAGGGCTTTACAGCCGTTCATATAAATTCATCTCCATTAAGGAATATGTATTTTTAAAGCTTTTTGGGCAATATGTAGTTGATTACTCCATCGCCTCAGCCACTGGGCTTTTTAATATCCATACACATAAATGGTATAGACCCGCGCTTAAAATAGCAGGAATTTCATCCAAACAATTATCCAAACCTGTTCCTATTGACTATATAGTATCAGGTCTAAGTTCTTATTATTCAGATCGGATGCAGATCCCTGTAAATACTCCTTTTATTATCGGAGGAAGTGACGGTTGCCTTGCCAACCTGGGTGCTCAGGCGATCGACCCCAGTGTTGCTTCTGTCACGATCGGTACCAGTGGCGCCATTCGCCTGGTTTCTGAAAAACCGAAAGTTGATTCAAAAGCTCGTATTTTTAGTTATATGCTTACGCCGGATATGTATGTTTTGGGCGGAGCTGTTAATAACGGTGGAAATCTATTAAATTGGTTCAATACTGGATTTAATATTCCTTCAAACGCCACTACGTCATCTGACTTAGAGGGAAAAGATAAGGACGATTCAGCTGCTTCCAGCTCACTTACTACAGAAGCGCTCACTGTTTCCGCTGGAAGTGAGGGTTTGGTTTTTTTGCCTTATTTGACAGGGGAGAGAGCTCCTCATTGGGATGCAAAAGCCAAAGGTGTGTTTTTTGGTATACAGACACATCATCACAGAGCGCATTTTATCAGGGCAATCATGGAAGGGGTTATTTTTGGCATTTATGATGTAGGTAAAGCGCTGGAAGAAACTGTGGGGCCTATTGAAGTTATTTATGCCAGCGGAGGATTTGCAAATTCAGAATTGTGGGTGCAAATGCTTGCCGATATTTTCAATAAAAGAGTGTTGATAAAAACGAGCGTTGAAAGCTCTGCAATCGGTGCGGCAATCGTCGGCTTACAAGCATTGAATATCATTACGAGTTTGACGATTGAAAATAATTTTAATCCGGCTACTGATGAATATTTGCCCGATAAAGAACGGCATTCAACCTATATGAAGAATTTTGCAGTTTTCGAGCGTTTGTATGAAAAGTTAAAGGATGAATTTAATTAACCAAAAATGGCTTTATTAATCTTGATTTTCAGTGTTGTTTTATTGTTGGTGCTAATTGTTTTCTTTAAGATTAACGCCTTATTTTCTCTTATTATAGCGGCTATTGCTGTTGGTTTTCTTCAGGGGATGCCTGGAGAAGCCATATTGAAATCTGTTGAGAATGGTATTGGCAGTACATTGGGGCAGCTTGCATTAATACTTGCTTTTGGGGCGATATTGGGAAAGTTGATAGCAGATGGGGGAGGTGCTCAACAAATTACAACGGGTTTAATTAAGATATTTGGGGAGAAAAACCTGCAATGGGCCATGGCGCTGACGGGCTTCCTGGTTGGTATTCCCTTGTTTTATAATGTGGGTTTTGTTGTGCTTGTACCCTTGATTTTCATGGTTTGTGCTACAACGAGGCTGCCCTTATTGTATGTTGCATTGCCCTTGCTTGCATCTCTTTCTGTAACACACGGCTATCTGCCGCCGCATCCCGGTGCAACGGCCATCGCTATTCTGTACCACGCGGATATAGGGCTTACCATGATCTATGGGATCATCATTGCAATTCCGGCAATTATTATTGGAGGACCAGTGTTTTCAAAAACTTTAACCAAGATTAAACCTGATCCTCCAAAAGGTTTGTTTGAAGTGGATGTACGTACTGAAGAAGAATTGCCTGGCTTGGGAATCAGTTTGTTAACGGGACTTTTTCCTGTATTTCTGATTGCGGTTGCTTCAATAATAGAATCCATCTTTCATACAGAATCAATATGGATGTCTGCGCTTGCATTTATAGGCAATCCGGTTGTGGCTCTTCTTTTAGCCATTATGCTGGCTTTATATACAATGGGTATTCAGCAGCAGAAAAGCATGCAGGCATTGATGAATTCTATAGAGGATTCAGTTAAAAGCATTTCCATGATTCTCTTTATTATTGGTGCCGCCGGTGCATTTAAAGAGGTGCTTGTAGACAGTGGTATTGGGGAATACGTTTCAGATCTGGCTCAAGGCCTGTCTTTTTCACCTTTATTATTGGTTTGGATTATCGCTGCAGTCATTCGGGTTTCTTTGGGCTCTGCAACTGTAGCAGGTTTGACCGCTGCCGGAATAGCACTCCCGATAATGGAAGCTACGAATACGAGTCCTGAATTAATGGTATTGGCGACCGGTGCTGGCAGCTTGATGTTCTCTCACGTCAATGATCCCGGTTTTTGGATGTTTAAAGAGTATTTTGGTTTAACGATAAAAGACACAATTCGATCGTGGTCCCTAATGGAAACAATTATTTCGGTTGTGGGGCTGATTGGTGTTTTAATTATGGATAGGCTCATTTAAGCCTATCCATAATTGATTTATGCCTGATAGGCTTCCATCAATTCAATTGCTTCGACATTGCCTTGCTGAACAGCGAGGTCTATCGCAGTTAGACCGCGAGCGTCCTTAATGGATGTATTTGCACCGTTTTTCATTACAATATCAACTAGCTTATTGCGGCCAAACAATACGGAAAACATTAATGCGGTTCCTCCGTTGCTATGCTGAATGTTTAAATCTGCCCCATTGGCAATGAGCAGTTCAGCAATTTCAGGGTAACCTTTAAAACAAACACCCATCAGAGCGGTATTACCTCCCATATCCTGAATATTGACATCGGCATTTGCTGCCAATAATAATTTGACAGCTTCTAGTTGATTATTGTAGCTTGCAATAATTAAAGGAGTGTAGCCTTTTGCATCTTTGCAATTTACATCGGCGCCTTGATCAATTAACAATTGCAATGAAGCGATGTCACCGACCCTTGCAGCGTTAATCAACTGGTCTTTTGTTTCTTCCATTTTCTTACTAATTAATAGGGTTCGCTACTTTGGCTTTCATCTTCGGCTTGCTTAACTGCTTCATGCGATTTGGTAGTCCCTATCGGTCCTTTGTTGCTTTCATCAACAGGCATTTTTGCCAAACCCTCAGCTACTCGTTTACCATAGTCTTCATCGCATTGCATAAAGAGATCAATCATTTTATTTTGGATATCTTTATTGGCGGTACCAATGGTGTTTACAAGGTTCAAAATCAATTCATCGCGTTCCCAATCTTCCATATCCCGATAGGTTTCTCCGGCCTGTTGAAAGTTATTTTGCTTTTCAATTTTTTGGCGTACCAGTTTCGCGTGATATAAAGGGGTATGATCCTTACCAGTCCGTGGAGCCTCCTGTGGCCCTCCTAAAGAAGATGGTTCATAATTTACATGCGGATTTAAACCTCCGACACCCCCTTGATTATAAGCCATTTGCCCATCGCGTTGGTTGGTAGCAACCTGCGATTTCGGAGCATTGATGGGTAATTGCAGGTAATTGGTACCTACGCGGTAGCGTTGTGTATCTGAATAAGAGAACGTTCTTCCCTGAAGCATTTTATCGTCGGAGAAATCCAATCCATCTACCAAAACGCCGGTCCCGAAAGCAGCCTGTTCAACTTCTGCAAAATAATTTTCAGGATTCCTGTTCAAGATCATTTTACCGACAGGGTACCATGGGAACTGGTCTTTCGGCCATATTTTGGTGTCATCAAGCGGGTCAAAATCCAATTCCGGATGTTCGCCGTCTTCCATAATTTGAACGCAGAGTTCCCATTCAGGATAATTTCCGCTTTCGATAGCTTCGTATAAATCCTGGGTAGCATGATTGAAATTCTTTCCTTGTATTTCTTGGGCCATTTCCGTTGTTAGGTTCTTAATCCCCTGCAATGGTTCCCAGTGATATTTTACTAAAACACCAACTCCTTCCTGGTTAACCCATTTGTAGGTATTTACACCCGATCCCTGCATCTGTCTGTAATTTGCAGGAATTCCCCAGGGAGAAAACAAAAAAGTGATCATATGCATCGCTTCCGGCGCGTGGGTTATAAAATCGAACATTCGCTCTCCATCTTGTCGGTTTGTAATAGGGTCCGGTTTGAAAGCATGAATGAAATCAGGAAACTTTAAGGCATCCCGGATAAAAAATATTTTAAGGTTATTGCCTACAAGGTCCCAGTTGCCATCTTCTGTATACATTTTAACAGCAAAGCCTCTTGGATCGCGCAGTGTTTCAGGTGAGTGGTTGCCGTGGATAACCGTAGAGAAACGCACGAATAATTCGGTCTTCTTTCCTTTCTCCTGAAGGAATTTCGCACGGGTATATTTAGAAATATGATCGTCTCCAACCATTCCATAAGCTTCAAATACGCCATGTGCACCGGCACCACGAGCATGTACAACGCGTTCCGGTATCCGCTCTCGGTCAAAATGTGACATTTTTTCCAGAAACTGATAATTTTCTAATGTGGCCGGCCCGCGACTGCCTACGGTTCGCAGACTCTGATTATCAAAAATGGGGTGTCCATTTCTGGTGGTAAGATTTGGTGATTTAGAACCGTTTTCAGTGTTGGGTTTGTCATTAGTTTCATTCTTTTCCATAACTAGTTGGGTTTAGTGTATTTAAATACATAAGATACAAAAAGTATAACAGGTTTCCAAGAAAAAAAGTTTCAATATTTTTTGTAACTTACCAATTGAGATTTTAATGACATTTATTGCATAGTAAATTGATAGAAAATGAATGGAAATCGTTTGGTCGCACCTGCTTTAATCATATCTTTCGCTGCATTGATCGCAACGATCATTTTAGCTGTTACTTTTAAAAATATAAAAAGTGAAAACCAAAGTATTAATACGACGGGGTCGGCAAAAAAGGTGATTGTCTCAGACTTAGGGGTATTACATGGCACGATTTCCGTGAACGCATCATCACCCAAAGATGCCTATCAATTACTTCAATCACAAAAGCCCATTTTGGTGTCCTATCTCAATAATCAGGGCTTTGCCGAGAAGGATATTGAATTTCAGACGATTAATAGCTATGCGAATTATACCTATAATCAGAACGGACAACAGGCAGGTATTTCATCTTATACATCTTCTCAAATGATTCGTATTTCATCACCGGATGTAAATAAGATTAAAGAAATATCATTGGATATTAGTTCATTGATAGAACAAGGCGCGAGTTTTATTGTTAACTCACCAGAGTACTATTACACCAGGCTTGGCGACATCAAAATTGAGATTCAGGCCGAAGCCGCAAAAGATGCAATGGTCAGGGGAAGAAGGATTGCGGAGGCTACCGGCCGTAAATTAGGTGCATTAAGACGGGCAAGGATGGGCGTTATTCAAATAACACCCGAAAATTCGAATATGGTTTCTGATCAGGGAATAAATGATGTGTCGTCCATCAGAAAGGAAATAACTGCAGTAGTGAATGCAGATTTTTCAATTGAATAGAAGGACTGATCATAGAGGTTTAAGAAGATAATATGAGGTTGTCAATTGTAGATATTTCAACAGTTCCGGAAGGAAGTACACGCCACGATGCTTTAATGAACAGCATAGAGTTAGCAAAGTATGCAGAGAAGCTAGGTTATACCCGAATTTGGGTTGCAGAGCATCACGGTGCACGTTTCATTGCCGGCAGGGCACCGGAGGTACTAATCGCAGCGATTGCTGCAAATACATCTACCATTCGAGTTGGCTCGGGTTCTGTTCTCTTAAATCATTATAGCGTGTTTAAGGTTGCAGAAGTATTTTGTACCTTAAATGAATTGTATCCGGGCAGAATTGATTTGGGTGCCGGAAGAGCAACGACCGGACCGGTAACTGATTTTGCGCTGCAACAGGATCGAAGCAAGCAGTTTCGCAGCGATTCAAATCAGCAGATTCTAGAGCTTGTTTCCTGGCTTGACAATAAGTTTCCTAGCAATCATCCTTTTTCGCAGGCTCCGATCTATACAATTGAGAGTAAACCGCACTTACATCTTTTAGGTTCTAGTCCCTGGAGTGCATCTGCAGCAGCTGAATTGGGACTTTCCTATGTTTTTGCAGGTTTTATCAATCAGGCGGGAGCGGCAAAAATTATCGAATCTTATCGCAAGAACTTTAAACCTTCGGATGAAAAAACAGGAATAAAATCACCGGCACTGATACTTGCAGTACATGTTGTTTGTGCAGATACAGAAGAGGAGGCGAGCCGGCAATTAGCTCCTGTTACTTTAATGTACAAGAATTTATCGCTGGGAAAGCTAGATGCTGTATTGCCTGATCCGGATGGAGCAATCAAAGAGCTGGGAGGAGCGCCAACGATTGAAAAATATGTTCCCGGATCCTGCGTTCCGCCAAAATTTATAGGTGGCACCCTGGATAGCGTCAGAGAGCAATTGGAAAATATAGCAAGTGATTTTGGTGTACAGGAAATAATGATCCAGGATATGATAACCGATCATAAGGCAAGATTGCGTTCCTATGAACTCATGGCCACATTAATTGGTTAAGTAAATGCTTTTGTGAGTTAGATTGTCCATTGATCATGGATTATTCCAACTAAATACTTTTTTCCTCCGTATTCTTTATAAACCAATCGCAGTGCACGCCAGTCCATTCCATTGTATTTTTTTTCGAAACCTGAGAAGTAGCTTTCGGTATATTCAGCATCGGGATAAACCTCTTCAATGTTATTCAAGCTATTTCCTTTCGCCAGCGATTGATTGACAGATAATTTTTCAGCTTTTATGAAGTTAACTTCATATACAAATTTGTCAAAATACTCTTGCAGTGTTAATTTAATCTCATCTCCGGTACCATCATAGGCTCCCCAAACAATTTTTTCATTATTAGCTAACATGTTATTAAGCTGGTCTGCCTGAATAATTACATTTTCTTTGGTGTTAATATATCCATAAGGAGAAAAACGGACACCGGCTTCCGGGTGTATGTATTGGGCAAGGGCCTGATAATTTTTGTCTTTTAGTTGTTTCAGGATCGTTTTTGTCAAGCCAACCAGGGTTGTGTCTTTTAAAACAGGCATATCAGGTTGTTGAATCTCAACCGAGTCCCTTTGTTTTTCTTCTGTTGATTGCTTTTGGGCGTTATTACAGGCAGATAAAACAAGAAGTACAGCAACTAGTGAATAAATTGTTTTCATGTATTCAATTATAAAGGAATAAAAGTAAGAAAAAAACACGCATTACGTTGGAATATACCGGGTAAAACCGTATTCCCGAAAAATAAATGATACGAAATGAAAATAAATAAAAAAACCTTTTGGATTTTTAACGAAAGATATTACCTTTGCAATCCAATATTAATCATACACCTGCGGAAGTGGCGTAATTGGTAGCCGCACCAGACTTAGGATCTGGCGCTTCACGGCGTGGGGGTTCGAGTCCCTTCTTCCGCACTTTGATTCCTCCCGACAACAATCGGGGGGAATTTTTGTTAAGATGAGTAACTAAAGGCAAAAGTAAACGCAATAGCAAATGAATATTTCTCAAGAAAACATTGATAATCTGAACGCAGTAATCAATATCGAATTAACTCCAGATGATTATAAAAGTCAAGTTGACAGTGCTATAAAAAGCCAGGCAAAACAAGCGAAACTTCCAGGTTTTCGTCCGGGTATGGTGCCAGCATCTCATATCAGAAGAACCTATGGTAAAGCTATTCTAATAGATGAAATCAATAAAATCGTTGGTGATAGCCTGAATAATTTTCTTACTGAGAACAAATTGGAAATTTTGGGCCAACCGCTTCCAAAGGAAGATCCGGCTAAAGAATATGCATGGGATTTTACCGAAGACTATAAATTTCAATATGAAATTGGATTAGCTCCGAAAGTAGAAATTCCTTTTACTGATAAAGATACGCTTACTGAATACGTTATCAAGGCAGATGAAGAAACATTGAATTCAAGAGTCTCTAATCTTCGCAAGAGCTATGGTAAACGTTCGAATCCGGAGGTTTCTGAAGAGAATGACGTGCTGTATGGTACATTGAAACAAGTGGATGATAAAGGTGAAGCGGTAGAAGACGGCATTGTAAAGTCTACTTCTTTGAGAACAGATATCATTGACGATAAAAAGATTAAGAAAAGTCTCGTTGGTCTTAAAAAGGACGATACGGTAACAATCGATTTGAAAAAAGCCTATGATAGCAGTACTGTAGCAAAGCTTTTGGATATTGAGGAAGACAAGGTAGAGGCAATTGACTCTCCATTTCAGTTAACTATTGAAAATATAAACAGGCTGGAAGAAGCTGATTTAGATCAGGAATTCTTTGATAAAATATACGGAGAAGGAGAGGTGACTACTGAAGAAGATTTCAGAGCTCGCGTAACGAAAGAGATTGAAGATATGTTTGTTCAGAATGCTGATCAAAAACTTCAAAACGATCTATACACATTGGGAATGGATCGCGTAAAAGCTGAGTTTCCGGATGAGTTTTTGAAACGTTGGTTAAAAGCCACCAATGAAAAGTTGAGTGATGAGGAAATTGCAGAAGGATATGACGATTTTGTTAAAAATCTGAAATGGACTTTAATCGAGAATAAGATCATTACTGATAATGAGTTGGAGATTAAATACGAAGAGGTTGTGGCAACTGCAAAAGAACGGTTGACCGCTCAATTGAGAATGTATGGTCAGCAAGAAATGCCGGATGAACAATTGAATCAATACGCTATGCAGTTACTTCAGGATAAAGAACAGGCAAATCGTTTGTTTGAGGAAGTAAAAGCGCTTAAGGTTTTTGATTACTTGAAGAACCTTGTTAAAATTGAAAAAAAGGATATTCCTTATAATGACTTTATTGAATTGAAATAGTTTTCAATAGTCTAAACAATAAAACAAAATGTCATACCGGTTTTCTGGTATGACATTTTTTGTACTGGAAAAAATAGGGCAATCTGTCAGTTGTTCTTGTAATAATACGGATGGCGCAATTTTTGCGAACCTATTATTTTTAATAATAACCTTATTCCCTATATTCGTCATAGACAAAAATCAATAATAATATGAGTATCGATAAAAATGAATTTAGAAAATATGCTGTAAAGCACCACGGTATTGGCAGTCAACATGTTGATGGCTTTATTTCCAGAGTAGAAAATATCCACGTTCCTTCTTCTATGACTCCTTATATTATTGAGGAAAGACAGATGAACGTGGCACAAATGGATGTATTTTCCCGTTTAATGATGGACCGGATTATATTTCTGGGTGATGGTGTAAGCGATCAGGTTGCCAATATTATCCAGGCGCAACTGCTCTTTCTTCAGTCTGCAGATGCTCAACGCGATATCCAGATTTATATCAATTCGCCAGGAGGTAGTGTGTATGCCGGTTTAGGCATTTATGACACCATGCAGTATATATCTCCGGATGTAGCCACTATTTGTACAGGTATGGCAGCTTCAATGGGAGCAGTTTTACTGGTTGCGGGTGCTAAGGGTAAACGTGCGGCGCTGAAACATTCGCGTGTAATGATTCATCAGCCGTCTGGCGGAGCTCAAGGGGTTGCAACTGACATGGAGATCAATCTGCGTGAAATGTTGAAATTGAAGAAAGAACTGTATGCTATTATTTCAGAGCATTCAGGACAAACTTACGAATGGGTTGAGAAATCATCTGACAGAGATTTTTGGATGACATCAGAAGAAGCAAAGACACATGGAATGGTTGATGAAGTGTTGATAGGAAAGAAAAAAGAAAATGACAAAAAGTAAAGAAGTTACATGTTCTTTTTGTGGAAGACCCAAAAAGGACACCTTGATGTTGATAGGGGGCGAAAACGCTCATATTTGTGATCAATGCGTAGCGCAGGCAAAAGATATTTTAACTGAAGAGCTTGATCAACGTAAGAGCAAAAGTATACAAACTGCCCTGAAGCTATTAAAACCGATTGAAATAAAGACTCATTTGGATCAATATGTAATCGGACAAAACGAAGCGAAAAAGGTATTATCAGTTGCGGTATATAACCACTACAAACGATTAAGCCAAAAGGTTAATGACGACGGTGTTGAGATTGAGAAATCGAACATTATCATGGTTGGGAAAACCGGGACGGGTAAAACTTTATTGGCCAAAACAATTGCAAAAATTCTGAACGTTCCTTTTAGCATTGTTGACGCAACCGTTCTGACTGAGGCTGGATATGTAGGTGAAGATGTTGAAAGTATTTTAACCCGCGTGTTACAATCAGCAGATTATGATGTGGCTGCGGCTGAGCGAGGAATCGTTTACATTGATGAAATTGATAAGATCGCTCGTAAAAGTGATAACCCTTCAATCACACGCGATGTTTCCGGCGAGGGTGTTCAACAGGCTTTGCTTAAAATTTTAGAAGGAACGATTGTAAATGTTCCACCTCAAGGTGGGCGTAAACACCCGGATCAGAAGATGATACCGGTTAATACGTCAAATATTCTCTTTATTTGTGGAGGTGCATTTGATGGTATTGAAAAACGCATTGCTAACCGCTTGCGTACACAAACAGTAGGCTACAAAATGCAATCCAACGATGGTGAGATCGATGAGGAAAATTTACATAAATACCTTACTCCACAAGATTTGAAATCATTTGGGTTAATTCCTGAATTGATTGGCAGGCTTCCGGTAGTGACTCACCTGGATCCATTGGATAGGGATACCTTGTTAAGCATCTTAACAGATCCAAAAAATGCCTTGATTAAGCAATATCAAAAGATATTCGAATATGAGAATGTTAAACTTGAGTTTGACAAAGATGTAATCGGATATATTGTCGATAAGGCAATGGAATATAAATTGGGTGCACGTGGTTTACGTGCCATTTGCGAAGCGATTATGTTGGATGCAATGTATGAGATGCCTTCAAAGAAACATAAGACAATGTTAGATTTGCATATAACGTTGGAATATGTACAGGACAAGATACAGAAATCCGATATAGAGAAGCTAAAAGCAGCATAAGATAATTTTCTATAAAGAAGATCCTCGCTATTTGCGGGGATTTTTTTATATTTATTTCAGTGGATTAAATGGTTCATCATCAATAGCAAAATATTTTCGGGAATCAGCAATTTATGCAATCAACATCATATAGCTTTCGGCAGGTTTCATTACCAAAAAAGACAATTTTATTCAAATGAAGAAAGAAAAGAAAGAGGTTGACAGCCCTGTTAAAGCAGGATTGAAGTCTAAAGAGGAGATCGTTTTGAACTGGTTACCTCGTTATACTGGCAGGCCATTGGAAGAATTTGGAAAATACATCTTGCTAACCAATTTTTCAAACTATTTGAAGTTGTTTTCTGAATTGCATGATAATGCACCTATATACGGTCTGGACAAACCCATGCAAAGTGTAACTGCGGATGGAATAACCATTATCAACTTCGGAATGGGAAGTCCGGTTGCGGCAACCGTAATGGATTTGCTTTCGGCTATTAAGCCAAGTGCTGTCTTGTTTCTTGGAAAGGCAGGCGGTATACGAAAAAAAAATAAAATAGGAGATCTGGTACTACCTATTGCGGCAATTAGGGGAGAGGGTACATCCAATGATTATTTTCCGCCTGAAGTTCCTGCATTGCCTGCTTTTGCGTTACAAAAAGCAATCTCAACTTCAATTCGAGATCATGAATTGGATTATTGGACCGGCACTGTTTATACAACCAACAGAAGGGTTTGGGAGCATGATAAACAATTTAAAAAATACTTAAAGGAGATTCGTGTGATGGCAGTAGATATGGAAACTGCCACAATCTTTTCGGTTGGTTTTGCCAATAAAATTCCTACCGGGGCATTGTTGCTGATTTCTGATCAACCGATGATACCTGAAGGGGTGAAAACTGAGGAAAGTGATTCGAAGGTAACTACTAATTTTGTTGAAGTGCACCTTAAAATTGGTATTGAGTCATTACAGCAGTTAATCCAGAAAAAGTTAACAGTGAAACATCTTAAGTTTTAACAAAAGAGATAAAAATGTGGTATAATAATATATTGGAAACAATTGGCAATACGCCACTTGTCAAATTGAACAAGATAACACAAGGAATACCTGCTACAATCCTGGCTAAAATTGAATCAGCTAATCCGGGGAATTCAATAAAAGATCGAATGGCAGTTAAAATGATTGAAGATGCTGAGAAAGCAGGTCTTCTTAAACCAGGTGGGACAATCATTGAAGGTACTTCCGGAAACACAGGAATGGGACTTGCAATGGCGGCAGCTATCAAAGGTTACAAATGTATTTTTACCAGTACAGATAAGCAGTCGAAAGAGAAATTTGATGCCTTGCGTGCTTTTGGAGCGGAAGTAATTGTTTGTCCAACGGATGTTGATCCTGAAGATCCGCGTTCATACTATTCAGTTTCCAGCCGTTTGGAACGTGAGACGCCAAATTCATGGAAGGCGAACCAATATGATAATCTTTCTAATATGCAGGCTCATTATGAGCAAACCGGTCCCGAAATTTGGGAACAAACGGAAGGCAAAATAACACATTTGGTTGTAGGAGTAGGAACAGGCGGTACGATTTCAGGAGCGGGTAAATTCTTAAAAGAAAAGAATCCAAACATTAAAGTATGGGGTATTGATACTTATGGTTCTGTATTTAAAAAATATAAGGAAACCGGAGTTTTTGACAAAGCTGAAATTTACCCTTATGTAACAGAGGGAATCGGAGAAGACTTTTTACCAAAAAACGTTGATTTCGATGTGATCGATTATTTTGAAAAGGTAACGGATAAAGACGCTGCACTGATGACACGCGACATTGCTTTAAAGGAAGGTATCTTTGTTGGCAATTCCGCAGGGGCAGCATTGGCTGGGATACTTCAATTGAAAGATGAGTTAAAAGAAGAAGATGTTGTGGTGGTTATTTTCCACGATCATGGTTCGCGCTATATGGGTAAAATGTATAACCCTGAATGGCTACGTGAAAAAGGATACCTGGAAGAAGGTTAAGCAATTGCTATAATAAAAGGGGCCAAATGAATTTTAATTTTCATTTGGCCCCTTTTTTATAGCTTATCTATTTGTTAGGCTTTAGCCACTAATTTAATTTTAAAATTGATTTCTTTACTGATTAAGTCATCAGCTTTACCTTTGTAGCTTACGTCCCAATCTTCACGAGCAATGTTAAAATCTGCATCTGCCACAACAGACTCAGGAGTTAATTCGGTTGTTTTTGCATTAAAGGTTATGTTTTTGCTAATTCCGCGGATGGTTAAGTTTCCTGAAATGATTTGATCGCTAGCAGTTTCACCTTCTTTTACCTCAGTGATTTCAAAAGTTGCAGTAGGATGATTTGAAGCATCAAAGAAGTCCTCGCTCTTTAAGTGTCCGGTTAATTTATCCCTGAATTCACCAGGTTCCATATCCTGAACGTCGATGCTGTTTAAGTCAATTACAAAATTTCCCCCAGTCAATTTGCCATCTTCAGATACAATTAGGTTACCAGAAGTGATATCAACTTCTCCGTAATGCTCTCCGGATACTTTTTTACCGTGCCATTTTACTTGTGACGCTGCAGAATCAATGGTTAACGTGGTGCCGCCAGTTGCGATACTTACTTCAGTTGCATCTGCTGTATGGGCTTTTTCTCCGTCGGGATTACTTACGCAAGAAGTTAAAAAGATTGCCGAAGCACTTAATAGGATTAAAGTCTTTTTCATTTTTGAATGTATTTTATATGGTACAACATTAATTGCAAAGAAAAGCAAATAATGTTATACTTCAATTTTATTCTTGAAAAGGAAATTTTTGTGATATTTATTTGACAGATGTATCAACCCTGCTGATATTTGCTCCCAGGGCTTTTAGTCTTTCCTCTATATCCTGATAGCCTCTTTCGATTTGATCGATATTATGAATAATGGATTTTCCCTGTGCGGAAAGGGCTGCAATTAATAGGGACACCCCTGCACGTATATCGGGAGATGTCATCTCAATTCCCCGTAATTTCACTGCCTTATTTAATCCGATAACGGTGGCTCTATGTGGGTCGCAAAGAATAATCTGAGCACCCATATCAATTAATTTATCAACAAAAAACAATCTGCTTTCAAACATTTTCTGATGGATTAATACATTTCCCTTTGCCTGAATCGCGGTTACTAAGATGATACTTAATAAATCCGGGGTAAAACCAGGCCATGGGGCATCGCTTACCGTTAAAATTGAACCATCAATAAAGGTTTCAATTTCATAAGCGGATTGGCTGGGAATATAAATGTCATCATTTCGGAGTTCAAACTTGATTCCCAAACGGGCAAATATTGAAGGGATGATTCCCAATTCATTGAAATGGACATTCTTGATCGTAATTTCGGAACCTGTCATTGCAGCTAAGCCAATAAAAGATCCAATCTCGATCATATCCGGAAGCATTCGATGATCGGTACCTCCTAATGTTTCAACTCCTTCAATGATCAGCAGGTTGGAACCGATTCCTGATATATTTGCTCCCATGCGATTGAGCATCTTGCATAACTGTTGTAAGTAAGGCTCGCATGCAGCATTATAGAGGGTGGTTGTTCCTTTGGCCAGACTGGCCGCCATAACAATATTGGCAGTACCTGTTACCGAAGCTTCATCCATAAGGATATAGGTGCCTTTTAAATTGCTTGCATCTACATTGAAGAAATGCGTATCTGCATTGTAAACAAACTTGGCGCCGAGTTTTTCAAGTCCGATAAAATGTGTATCAAGTCTGCGTCTTCCAATTTTATCTCCGCCTGGTTTGGGAATAGCTGCTTTTCCAAAGCGGGCTAACAGGGGACCTACAATCATAATTGAACCCCTTAAGCCACTTCCTTTTGCCTTGAATTCTTCGGTTTTAAAGTAATCAATGTTAATATCCGCAGCTTCAAAACTATACGTGTCTTTGCTGATACGGGTAACTGCAACTCCCAGGGCTATTAATAAATCAATGAGTTTATTGACATCTTTAATATCCGGAATATTACTGATAGTGACTTTTTCCTTTGTCAGTAGTACTGCAGATATAACTTGTAAGGCTTCGTTTTTCGCTCCTTGTGGAGTTATTTCACCCTTTAGCGGTTTCCCACCAATGATTTCAAAAGAGTTTTTGCTCATTTATTTAAAAAAATTAACCGGTCCGCTTTTTTAGAAGGAGCCGGAATATTCAGTAATTTATCATTAATACCGTTTTCCGGTATTGCGTTTTTTATATCCGGTGTTTTGACCTTGGTTTTTATTACTCTGACCGTTATTGGTACTTCTTCCTTTCGTGTTTTGGGTAGTCCGCGTACGGCTTCCCGGAGGAGGAGTTTTAAATTCAACTTTTGCCAACGTAAGGTTGTCGGGAATCTGAAGTTCGTCATGAGACAACTCTTTTAAGTCAGCTAAAATCGTGTCATCCGTTACGGCATCCTTATTCCAGGTCACGTACGCCATCTTCATAAAATTGGCAATGGACAAGATCATCTGTTCTTTTCGTTCCTGATTTTCCATAGCCTTGGTTGCTTCAATCATTTTTTCGACGGTTTTGCCATAATGTTTGAATCGGATACGATGCTGTGGATATGCTAATATTTCTGGTTTTGAACGAATCGAGCCCTCAACAGGTTTTGGATAGGGGGAGTCCACATCAATTTTAAAATCAGAAATAATATGTAAATGATCCCATAATTTATGTTTGAAGTCAGCGACATCACGTAAATGGGGATTAAGGAAGCCCATTAAGTCGATAACTACCTGAGCATGTTTGTTCCGTTCTTCACGGGTTTCTAAGGTACATATATAATCTACCATGTTTTGCACGTTACGTCCGTATTCTGCTAAAATAAGGTGACTACGTGTACTGTTATAATCGAATTCCATAGGAGGATATTATTTATTCTACAATTCTAAGTTTTGCAAATTTAAGTAACAATTGCTTCTGTCCTAATTCTTTAAAGAAAATAGTTGCTTTTAAATCCGGATTTTTTCCTTCCATATTCACAACCTTACCAAAACCAAAGCGTTCGTGCTCAACTTCCATACCAACCTGTAAGTTTTTAGTATCGGAAGGTGTAAATCCGGGTGAAGGGATATGTGCTTTCGGTAAGATAGAGGTGGTTTTTGGCCTGATCTGTGGTTTGGGTTTAGAAAAAGTATCCGTTTGCTGCCACGTGCTTCTTTCATTGCCAAAGGAGGAACTATCTGTACTTTTTTGCTGTTGTGGCTTGAAGTCAAGATCCAGGTATTGAGGATCCAGTTCATCTATAAAACGACTAGGTTCACAATTATTCAGACTTCCCCATTGATAGCGTGAAGTAGCATAAGAGATATAGATATTTTTTTCAGCCCGGGTTAAAGCTACGTAAAATAATCGGCGTTCTTCTTCTAAATCACTTCGCGAGCTTAAAGATCGTTGTGATGGGAATAAATTTTCTTCCAAACCAACAACGTGTACATAAGGAAATTCCAGTCCTTTTGAAGCATGGATTGTCATCATCGATACCGTGTCAGCATTTGGATCCTTATCGTTATCTTCATTTGTAAGCAAGGCAATGTCTTGCATAAACACATCGAGGCCTCTGTCTTCAATATCCTCACGCTCACTAAATTCCTTGACTCCATTCAGAAGTTCCTGGATATTTTCATATCTGCTAAGGCCTTCAACTGATTTATCTTCGTATAAATCTTTTAACAGGCCGGAGTGTTGTGCAATATGCATAGCTGTATCAAATGCAAGACTGCTGTTTGCTGCCGCCGCCTGAAAACTCTGGATTAGCAGTCCGAAGGGAGCAACCGTTGTTGCTGTCCTTCCATCAAGATACTTTTCCGAGTTGACAATGACCTCCCATAAACTGATATTATGTTGATTGGCAGCAACCATAATCCGCTCGACGGATGTGTTCCCAATTCCACGACGCGGATAATTGATAACCCGTTTCAATGCTTCTTCATCATTGGGGTTGAATGTCAATCGGAAATAGGCAATTAAATCCTTAATTTCTTTTCTCTGATAGAAGGAGGTGCCACCATAAATTTTATAAGGTATCCCGATTTTTCTTAAAGCTTCTTCCATTGCCCTGGATTGAGCATTAGTCCGGTATAATATAGCGAAGCTACGGTATGGTGACCCTGAAAGCGATCGTTTTTGAGCTATGTTTTCAGCAACGATCTTTCCTTCTTCGTTGTCGCTAAAGGCACGGAAGATCTTAATCTTATCACCGATTTCGTTGGTTGAAAAAACATCCTTTTTTAATTGATTCTCATTTTTTGCAATGATGCTGTTGGCAACATTAACGATATTTTGAGTTGAGCGGTAGTTTTGTTCAAGCTTGAAAACATTTAAATCCGGATAATCTTTTTCGAAGTTCAGGATGTTTTGAATATTCGCTCCGCGGAAGGCATAAATACTTTGAGCATCATCACCCACAACGCATAAATTCTCATGGATTGCAGCAAGTTTCTTTACAATCAGGTATTGAGAAAAGTTGGTATCCTGGTACTCATCAAGCATCAGGTATTTAAACTTATTCTGATATTTATATAAAACCTCCGGATGGGTTTTCATCAAAACATTCGTTTTGAATAAAAGATCATCAAAATCCATTGCACCGGCTTTATAGCAACGCTGAGCATAGGTTTGATAAATAACGCCTAAATGGCCTCTTCCCGAAGATTGGTCTTCTGCCTGAATACCTTCATTTTTTTGATATTCAGTGGCCGAAATCAGGTTATTCTTTGCAGAAGATATTCTATTATATACGAAGTTTGCATTATATAGCTTATCGTCCAGCTGCATTTCCTTTAATATGGTACGGATCAGACTTTTAGAATCATCCGTGTCATAGATCGTGAAATTATTCGGGTAGCCGATATGGTGTGCTTCTACCCTTAATATTTTTGCAAATACCGAGTGGAAAGTTCCCATCCAAATGTTTTTCGCTTCCGGTCCCACAACTTTAATAATACGTTCCCGCATTTCTTTAGCTGCTTTGTTTGTAAAGGTTAGTACCAAAATATTAAAGGGATCGACCCCGTTTCGGATCAGATGTGCTACACGATAGGTAATTACACGTGTTTTTCCCGAACCAGCACCTGCAACGATCATGACAGGTCCTTTTATTTGTTCTACAGCAGCGCGTTGTGAAGTGTTTAATCCTTGTAAATAGTCCAAATTTATACCTCTTTTTTTGAAGTTTAAAGTTACGAATTATAATTTATGCCCTGCAGAAGATTTCCGGGAAGGGCGTAAGTTTTGTATTTTAATGGAATGTTGTTTTTCTACAAATTCTATAACTGTAGAAGCAACATCTTTTCCTGTGGCTTTCTCAATGCCTTCCAGTCCCGGAGAGGAATTTACCTCGAGTACTAAAGGCCCGCGGTCTGATGGTAACATATCTACACCACAAACGGTTAGTCCCAGCTCACGTGCTGATTTAAGTGCAGTTTCCCGCTCCGCTTTGCTTAACTTAATAAGTTCTGCAGTCCCTCCGCGGTGAAGATTGGAACGGAATTCACCTTCTTTTGCGGTTCGCTTCATGGCTCCAACAACTTTGCCATCTACAACGAACACACGAATATCCGTACCCTTTGATTCTTTTATAAACTCTTGTATTAAAATATTATTGCCCAGACCGAAAAATGCTTCGATGACAGAGCTTGCCGCCTTTTTGGTTTCTGCCAAAACGACGCCGATACCTTGCGTGCCCTCCAATAATTTAATTACCAAAGGTGCGCCCCCAACCATTCTGATTAAATCATCTACATCATGTGTGTTTTTTGCAAAACCTGTGACAGGCAAGCCGATACCGGCACCCGATAGAATTTGCATACACCTGAGTTTATCACGCGAACGCGTAATAGCCTGACTTGGATTGGCTGAAACAACGCCCATTACCTCGAATTGGCGAACGATCGCAGATCCGTAAAAAGTTACAGAAGCACCAATTCTTGGAATGATTGCATCAATATCAGAGACATCCTGTCCGTTGTAATGAATGCTGGGTTTGCCTTGCTTTATGCCCACATAGCATTTTCTATGATCTAATACTACGCAATCATGTCCGCGTTTTACGGCAGCCTCAAAAAGCCTTCTTGTAGAATATAGATTCTTATTAGTTGAAAGTATTGCAATTTTCACGTATTCTTTCTTTAAAGGGTAAATCCTTTATTTGTTTTTTGATTGATGGTGTTTTTGAGACAGATTAGCACGGTTCACATCTACAAGAAACTTTTTACGAATAAAGCTTCTGCCTAAAAGCATGGGGAACTCCATGTTTGACCGATCTCTTAGTGAAATTTCAATACCATAAACCTCATCAAACATTTTGATTTGGGTATGCACTATATAACGGTTTTCTTCAAAACCGAACGAGTTTTTAATCTTTCTCTCTTTATGAAAGGGCAGGACAAATGTTTTTCCGGCTGCGTACGTTTCATTTAGAGGAGTAAATTTAACAAATTGTTTTTTTCCTTTTTTAACTAGCTCAATATGTTCGCAATGTAAAACGGAAGTTTTCGCGCCCGTATCAACCTTTGCGGGAACATTTGAAATTTCAAAATCAATAAAGTCAACGAATTCTTTCCAGCCTATTGTTTTCATTCTGATAAGCAGTTGTTAGTATTGGAAAGTACCAAATTCAGAGTGGATTGTCACTTTCTTCGTTTCAGCATGCTCAACATAACCAATTTTCTGGGCATCTATGCCAAAGTCTTTCGATATCGTAATGATTTCTTCTGCAAGTTCTTCAGGTACATAGATTTCCATTCGGTGCCCCATATTGAATACTTTATACATTTCCTGCCAGTCGGTTCCTGATTCCTGTTGTATTAATTTGAAAAGGGGAGGAATCGGGAACAAGTTGTTTTTTATAACATGAAGGTTCTCAATAAAATGCAGTACTTTGGTTTGTGCGCCTCCGCTGCAGTGTACCATTCCATGAATTTGTGAACGATATTTGTCAAGGATCTTTTTAATAACAGGCGCATAGGTGCGTGTAGGGGACAACACCAATTTGCCTGCAGACACCTTTTCTCCATTTCCGAGATCGATTGGGTCAGTTAATGATTTATTTCCCGCGAAGACCAGATCCATCGGAACGGCCGGATCAAAGCTTTCAGGGTATTTGTCAGCTATATACTTCTGAAATACATCATGGCGTGCAGATGTTAATCCGTTTGAGCCCATTCCTCCATTGTATTCCTTTTCATAAGTGGCTTTGCCATAGGAAGCTAAACCAACAATCACATCTCCTGCCTGAATGGTATGGTTGGAAATGACATCTTCACGCTTCATTCTGCAGGTGACAGTTGAATCGACGATAATCGTTCTCACCAAATCCCCTACATCTGCCGTTTCCCCGCCAGTAGAGTAAATGCCAATACCGAGATCTCTTAATTCAGCCAGGATCTCTTCTGTTCCATTAATGATTTCTGCAAGAACCTCACCGCTTATAACATTTTTATTTCTTCCAATCGTTGATGATAAAAGAATATTGTCGGTAGCTCCAATACATAATAGATCATCAAGATTCATGATAATAGCGTCTTGAGCGATGCCTTTCCAAACGCTTAAATCGCCTGTTTCTTTCCAGTAAATGTAAGCAAGAGAAGATTTCGTGCCTGCTCCATCGGCATGCATAATGTTGCAATAGGAATCATCACCCCCTAAAATATCAGGAATGATCTTACAAAAAGCTTGAGGAAATAAGCCCTTATCAATATTTTTGATGGCATTGTGCACATCCTCTTTTCCGGCAGAAACCCCGCGTTGGTTATATTTTAAATCAGACATCGAGGCAAAAATAAGGATAAGAATTGAGAATGAGTAAAAAAGAAACGGACCGGTATTGGCCGGTCCGTTTCTTCTGCTAATTTACAAATAAAAGCTCCCGCAATTTTGGCATAGGCCATTTGCTGTCATCAACTATTTGTTCCAATTTGTTGATATAATAACGTATTTTATCAAAATAAACTCTTACATTTTCGTCATAAGCGATTGCTTTTTCACGAACATCTTCAATATTGTTTGCTTTTTTACGTTCCTGACGCATAGCCTCTGTGTTTTCCAGAATTTGATTGATAAGAGTTGAAATGCGTTCTACCAAATTGAGTTGTGAACTATAAGAATCTTTTGGTAATTCCAGATCCTTTAGACCTTTCACGTTTTCAATCAGTTCATTTAGGTACGTAATTGAAGCAGGACAAATCATGCTGTTTACAATCTCTCCGATAACCCGGGCTTCAATTTGAATTTTTTTGAAATAGCTTTCCTGTAAAATTTCCTGACGTGCATGCGACTCTCTCCTGTTTAAAATGCCCAATGATTCAAAAAGCTTTAAAGATTTTTCGCTGGTATATACGTCTAAGGCCTTTGGAGTGGTTTTTATGTTAGTCAAACCTCTTCTTTCTGCTTCCTCTTCCCATTCTTTGCTATAACCATTGCCTTCAAAACGAATAGCACGTGATTGTTTAAGATATTTGCGAATCACATTTAAAATAGCCAAATCCTTTTTGGTTCCTTTCGCTATCAGCTTATCTACTTCTGTTTTAAATTGTATCAATTGCTCTGCAACGATTGCATTCAAAACAGTCATTGAGCTTGCGCTATTTGCAGAAGAACCTACGGCTCTGAATTCAAATTTATTACCAGTAAAAGCAAAGGGAGAAGTTCTGTTCCGGTCCGTGTTATCTAAATTCAGCTCAGGAATTTTAGGAATGCCGTGCCACAACATACTTTCTGATTTGACGATTTTAGCAACCCGTGGAGTTTCAATTTCATCTAGTACGTCATTTAACTGGCTGCCTAAAAAGATGGATATAATAGCAGGTGGAGCTTCGTTTGCTCCTAAGCGGTGGTCGTTGCTGGCAGAAGCAATTGAGGCTCTTAACAAATCTGAATGTTCGTATACGGCCTTAATGGTGTTTACAAAAAAGGTAAGGAACATCAGGTTGGTTTTTGGGGTTTTCCCGGGTGCTAACAGATTTATTCCGGTATTGGTAATTAAAGACCAGTTATTATGTTTTCCGGAACCGTTGATATCAGCATATGGTTTTTCGTGAATAAGAACCTTGAAGTTGTGTCGGAAAGCAATTTGTTCCATTATATTTAACAGAAGCTGGTTGTGATCAATAGCCAGATTCATTTCCTCAAACATTGGGGCACATTCAAACTGTGAGGGTGCTACTTCATTATGCCTGGTTTTTAATGGAATCCCTAATTTAAGCGATTCATTTTCTACATCTACCATAAAAGCCATAACCCGTTCTGGAATGGAGCCAAAGTAATGATCGTCTAACTGCTGGCCTTTTGCTGACATATGACCAAAAAGGGTTCTTCCGGTTAAGAGCAGATCCGGGCGTGCGTTAAATAATGCCAGATCAACTAAAAAATATTCCTGCTCGATGCCCAGTGAGGGTGTAATGCGAGTGATGCTTTTACTAAAATACTGACAAACATCAACAGCAGCCTTATCCAGCGCATTAATGCTTTTAAGTAAAGGTGCTTTATAATCTAGGGCCTCACCGGTATAAGATAAGAATACGGTTGGTATGCACAGGGTTTTACCCGCAGCTGTTTCAAAAAGAAAAGCAGGGGAGGAAGGGTCCCATCCTGTGTATCCTCTCGCTTCAAATGTGTTTCGAATTCCACCGTTGGGAAAACTTGAAGCATCCGGTTCTTGCTGGATTAATGCGTCGGCAGTAAATTTCTCAATCGCTACGCCTTCACTATCAGGTTCGAAAAACGCATCATGCTTTTCTGCGGTGCTGCCGGTCAATGGCTGAAACCAATGAGAATAATGAGTTGCACCATTCGAAATCGCCCAGCTCTTGATAGCTTGTGAAATGTGTTCAGCTAGTTCCCGGTCTATTACTTCACCGGTATCAATTGTCGCTACTAATTTTTCGTAGGCATTTTTGGGTAAAAAGTCTTTCATTTTCTTGATTCCGAAAACGTTTTTTCCAAAAAACGAAGAAGGTTTCCCTTCCGGAGTAGAAGTCTGTTTCTTTTTTCGAGATAAAACGGATTCTACGGCATCAAACCTGAGAGTATTCATTATTTTTTATTGGTTTTGTGGATATTTATCACTCATTAATTTATTATATCACAAAATTCAGCAAAAAAAATTGAATATTCATTATTTTTTTTGCTGTAAATAGGAAAAGTTAATATTTATTTTAAATAAATCTGGTAAAAGAATGCTGTTAATGTGTTATTGTGCTTTAGGTATTGAACTGTTGCTGTTGTGAATATTTCAGGTTTAACTTTTACCGGGAATTTTTCTGGCAGAAAATAAATGTATTTTTTTCAATAAGTTTTAAGAAATTCAAAAATTATACTACATTTATTCTTTCAAACGATTGTGTATGAGATTAAAATTTTACTTTCCTATTATTTTATGTTTAGTTTTTATAACCTTAAGTTCCTCGAAACTTAAGTCAAAACGCATTGTCTTTTTTGGTGATTCAATAACTGAAGCTGCTGTAAACCCCAATGGTTTTATTACTCAATTAGGGAAAACGCTAAAGTCTCCTGATTATGAACTCACCGGAGCAGGAGTAGGTGGAAATAAGGTTTATGACCTCTATCTTCGGCTGGAAAGCGATGTTTTGGAGAAGAAGCCGGATCTTGTAGTTGTTTATGTGGGCATTAATGATGTTTGGCATAAGAAATCAAGTGGGACCGGAACAGATTACGATAAGTTTATAAAGTTTTATCAGGCAATTATCTCTAAAATAAGCGATACTGGAAGTAAAGTTGTTCTTTGTACGCCTACGGTTATTGGTGAGAAAAAGAACGGTGATAACGAATTGGGCTTGGATGCTGATCTTGATAAGTATGCAGATGCTGTAAGAGAGTTGGCTAAAGAGAATAATTTACCTCTTTGTGATTTACGCACAGCTTTTTTAAATTATGAAAAAGCCCATAATACAAATAATCAGGAAAAGGGTATCCTTACTGTAGACGGCGTTCATTTGAATGACCTTGGAAACAATTTAGTAGTTGATAATCTATTACCATTTTTAAAATAATATTGCTAACCTAATTATGATTAAAGAGAGCTTCCTTTCCGGGAGCTCTCTTCTTTTTTTATCTTATTTTCCTACACGCTTTTCTTCGTCGCTTTGCGAACTTTGTTTTTGGGTGCCAATCTTCGTGTTTCCAAAATTATGAATAAAGGATAGTCGAAAGACCTGGGTTTCCCGTTTCTGATTTATGATCGTGTTCAAGTTGGAATAATTCGTAGTTACATGTTGTTTACGGGTATTAAAGACATCTGAAACAGATAGCTTAAGGGTTGTACGTTTGCTATTGAATGATTTATTAATTCCCATGTCTGTGCTCCATGACTGTCCGATTTTGTAAATACTGTATCGAAGTCCGGATTGATAGTTTATCGTTGCTTCTGCACTTAAGCTAGGTAAGATTGTGAACGTGTGATTACTGTTTAATTGCATTGCATACTGACCAAAATTGATCCCTGTTTCTGGCACATCTGATTTAAAGCCTAAATAAAATCCGGTAACGTTGGTATTGGAATTCCAGAATTTAGCGAACTGCAACGGCGCATTTATACTTAAAAACCATTGTTCTTGTTCAGCAATATTCTCATTGGTAACAAGGGTTGTTTTATCTTCATCATTTTGTTTCATCATTTCGACAACGGCATGTTTTGTTAATTGATAACCGGATGAAAAGTTAAAGCGTTTAAGCAAGGTATAATTTATACTAAAAGCATGGGTATATTCCGGCTCTAAATACGGGTTGCCTTGCTGATAGGTGTATTTATCCAGGAAGTAACTGAATGGATTCAGATTGTCATAACGTGGCCTGTTAACCCTTTTAGAATAGCTTAGGCTGTATTGATGGTTTTCAGAAGCATTATAGCTTACAGAAATATTTGGGAAAAAGTCGATATAATCTCTTTTGACTTCATTCGCCAACGTAACTGAATTTCCATTTGAAGATGTGTATTCCGATCTCAAACCTGCCTGAACTCCAAACTTGTCAAATTTTGTATGATAGTTTAAATAAGCTGCGGCTACTTGTTCGGTATAAATAAAATGGTTGCTTCTATCGGCAACGTTCGACCATTGATTGCCGTTTAATTCGCTGAACTTTAAATTATTATCAGTTTTTACACTCGCGAATTTAAGTCCTGCTTCGATTCCCGATTTTTGATTGAACGGATGTGTATAGTCTGTTTTATAAGATTGGATATAAATCTTTGAGGGCATATCGCTCTTTAGGAGAAGCGGTGCATGCGATGATGAACCATCAGGATTGAAGAAATAGTTTTCATAATTAGCTGATCCATTATCATAAAATGCAGAGTAGTCAATATCTGCGGTGATTTTACGTCCGTTGGTGTCAATTAAATAGGTATCATTAAGATTGATAGAATAGCTTTTAAAATCTTCATTGAACAAGGAATTTGCTGAAAGAGTAGAATCTAATGTTGATTGAAAAGACCCAATTTGTACATCACTTAAGTTACTATTGTCGCTGTTGTTTAATAAGCCACTTAATTGCAACGAAACTGTGTTTTTTTCTGAGGTTTGATAGTCTATTCCGGTTCTTAAAGAATGATTTTTACGTTGGCTGTTCATCGAATTCTCCTGAGAGAAACTTGTGAATTGATTCCCTGCCCCAACAATTCTGTGAATATTCATCAGATCGGTACGATCATTTTCCTGGTAAGAGTAGGTGCCAAACAGGTTGATTTTTCCTGTTTTATGATTCAGGTTTAAAGAGGTATTGGCTTTATGTCCGTTTCCATAACCTCCGCCCAGGTTGAAGGTTCCATTGGTGCCGGCTATTTTATTTTTCTTTAATTTGATATTGATGATACCAGACCCGCCTGCTGCATCATACTTTGCAGACGGATTGTTAATGATTTCAACAGACTGAATGGTATTTCCATCGGTAGAACGAAGAAGGTTAGCCAATTGGGATGATGATAAATGGGTCTCTTTTCCATCTACCATGACCATAACACCTTGCTTTCCGTTTAAACTAATGTTGTCATCTTTATCAACCGTTATTCCGGGAGAGCGTTCTAAAATATCGAGTGCATTATTGCCTGCCGCCAGCGTTGAATTTTCAACGTTAACAACCATCATATCTGCTTTTCTTTCAATAAGAGGCTTTCTGGCAGTAATGACAATCGTTTCCAGTTCTTTATTGCCGGTTGATAGTTGAATATCTTCTACATCGATCCGTTTATTGTTTTTTGAAAGTTCAATAGGCTGGCTTGTTGTTTTGTTATAGCCAAGTAATTCTGCTTTAACTAAATAACTTCCGGTTTTTATATGCTTAAAGCTATAGCTGCCCTTCTCATCTGTAAACATAACTTTAACAACGTTGGAGTCGGGGATACTGATCAGGGTGACTGTAGCATAATCTAATATTTTACCTGATGTATCGGTTGTCTTTCCGGCGATAGTGCCTTCAGGTTCTTGTGCTGATAATTGGCTGGAAAATCCAATTAAGAAAAATGTAAAAAGGACAATTGATAAGGCCTTGGTTGTAAATTTCGAGTGTATAAAAGTTTTCATAGCATTAGTTATTTGATCCAAAACTAGAACCTTTCATATCTCAATTCAATATGAATTAGGTGAGGTGGATCAAATTATCGGTAAATGCTATGAAAATATCGGTAAGAAAATTTTACAACTGACTATTGTTCTTTTTTTCCTTTCGAATAATTAATCTCAGAGTAGGATCATTGGTAACAAACGCCCAAAACCAGTTAAAGGTTAATGAGAATTTATTTCTAAAGCCTGCTATAGGTATAAGGTGGATAAACAGCCAAACAAGCCATGCAAAGAAACCTTTGAAAAATCCCTTTGGCAGATCTACAACAGCCTTGTATTTTGCAATAATGGCCATGCTTCCTTTATTATTATAATGGAAAGCTTTTAAAGGCTTGCTATTTGCCATGTTTTTAAGGTTCTCACCTAAAAGTTCACCTTGTTGAATAGCTACCTGAGCAAGTTGGGGATGCCCGTTGGGATAGTCTTTATCGGATGTCTGAAGACTAATATCGCCTATGGCATAAATATTTTGAGTGTTGTTTACCTTATTATACTGGTCGACCATAATTCTTCTTCCACGACCAATTACTTCCGGTGATAATCCGACAACTTCGCATCCGATAACCCCTGAAGTCCATATCAATGAATTCGTAGGAATTGTTTCTCCGTTTCCTAAATATACTTTGCCATCAACATAATCCTTAACCGGGGTATTCAGTTTAATCTGGACACCTAATTTGGTTAATACCTTAGCTGCTTCCTCCTGAGATTTTTTACTCATCGGACCCAACAATGCAGGTGCGGCATCAATTAAATGTATATTGACATTTCTGTCAGTGATTTCCGGATAGTCTTTGGCACCGATGGTATGAACCATTTCTGCAAGCATTCCGGCAATTTCAACACCAGTCGGTCCCCCTCCTGAGATGACAATATTAAAATATTTTGTTTTTTCAAACTTGTTGGTAGCACGTACTGCCTTTTCCATATTTAACAACAAATGATCGCGTAATTTTAATGCATCTCTTATTGTTTTCATTGGTAAAGAATTGTTTTTCACGTTTTCCATACCAAAGTAATTGGTTTCTGTACCGATACCAATCACCAAATAATCGTATGGAATTGTACCGGCATCAGTTTCGATTGTATTTTCCGCTGAATTGATACGAACTAATGATCCCAGATGAAGGCGCACATTGCTCTTTTTTTGGAACATTCTCCGAAAGGGATAGCTAATATTTGAGTTCTCAATAAATGCAGTTGATACCTGATAGAGTAAAGGCGGAAAGAAATGATAGTTGTTTTTATCGACTAGAGTTACTTGAAAATGAGGGTCATTTGTTAGTTTTTTAATAAGGTTGACACCTCCAAAGCCACCTCCAACGATCACTACTTTTTTAATATGCTGTTCCATGTTCAAATTTAAGAATTTAATCCGAAAGCTTCTTTCCTTTCGCCAATTTGCTGACGCCACATAGCGTAATACAAACCTTTTAGCTCTAACAACTCATGATGAGATCCTGTTTCGATTATGTGGCCTTTTTCGAGAACGTAAATCCGATCGGCGTACATGATAGTTGATAATCGATGCGCAATCATGACGGTTATATGCTGCTGTTCAGACGTGATTTCACGGATGGTGCTCGATATTTCTTCTTCTGTTATCGAATCCAATGCTGAAGTAGCCTCATCAAAAATGATCAGGTTGGGCTGCCTGATTAATGAACGGGCTATGGACAGTCGTTGCCTTTCACCACCCGATAGCTTTAAACCCGCTTCCCCTATAATTGTCTCCAATCCATTATCTGCTCGGGACAGGATGCTAAATGCAGATGCTTTTCTTAAAGCATCAAGCATCATTTCTTCAGTTGCCCGCGGATTTACAAATAAGAGATTTTCCTTGATCGTGCCTGAAAATAACTGTGTGTCTTGTGTTACGAATCCGATTTTATGCCTGAGGGATTCAAAATCAACCTGGGATTCTGCGATTTGGTTATAGTAAATATGTCCGGACGATGGTGTGTAGAGCCCAACCAATAATTTCACTAAGGTTGTTTTCCCTGATCCCGATGGACCTACAAAAGCAATTGTTTCCCCAAGATTTACCTGAAAGGAGATGTTTTCCAGTGCCGGGTGCTTTGCGCTCTGATGTTGGAATTTTACCCTATCAAATCGAAGATTGGTGATAGAATCGATTTTCGTCGGATTTTCCGGTTGATATTCTACTTCCTGGTCAAAAAGAGTTTCCAGATTAAATAAGGATGCTTCTGCTTCGCGATAAGACATAATTATATTTCCCAATTCCTGTAAAGGACCAAAAATGAAGAAGGAGTACATTTGCATCATCATAAGCTGGCCGACTGTTATTTTATCATGAAAGACAAAATAAATTAAAGAGAACATAATTACCTGTTGAAGGAAATTCACAAAGGTTCCCTGCACAAAGCTGATCGCACGTATACTTTTAACCTTTCTTAATTCAAGGTTCAGTATCTTCATTGTTGTATCATTCAATCTTCCAATCTCCTGTTTTGTTAAACCCAGGCTCTTAACCAATTCGATGTTCCGTAAGGATTCTGTGGTTGAACCTGCAAGTGAGGTGGTTTCATTAATGATATTTTTTTGAATGGCTTTGATTTTTCGGCTTAAAATACTTGTTAAGAATGCAAGCAATATAGCACCAACTAAATAAATTAAAGGAAGCAAAGGGCTTAGTCGGAAAGCGATAATTGTTACGAATACGATTCCCACGATCGTTGAAAACAAAACATTTACAAACCCTGAAATAAATTTGGCGCAATCTTCCCGTACTTTTTGTAAGACAGATAGGGTTTCGCCGCTTCGTTGATTTTCAAATTCTTGATAAGGCAGCCGCATTGCGTGACGCAATCCATCTGTATACAATCTTGCTCCAAACTTTTGTATGACAACGTTAACCACATAATCTTGAAAAGCTTTTGCAATTCTGGATACCATTGCTGCCCCTATAATCATTAACAGGCCTAAAGTCACTCCCCTGAAAAAGGCTGCGTTATCGCCACTCTGCCTGAACTCCGCTGCTTTATTCGCAAAAGGGTCAATTAAAAAATTACCAAGTATATATGGATTTAGCAACGAGAAGATTTGATTGACAGCTGCTAACAGAAGAGCTAAAAAAATCAGGAGCTTGTAATTACTCAAATACTTGAGGAGTAGTTTCATGTAAAAGTCTTTAATAAACCAACGTTAGGTTTTTTCGCAAAGTTAGAGTATTTTAGATTGATTCATTTATATTTGAGTGAACAAATCAATTAACTAACCAAATGAATACGAATGATATTTAAAAATTTTATCTTACTCATTATGATTTCAACCATATCAGTTCCAGTGTTCGCACAAGAAGTCATCAACCTGTATGATGGCCCGATTCCCAATAGCAAAGCAAATCAGGTTGTTGAAAGATCGCATTCAGAGAATGATGGGATTGTGAGAATTGCAGGTGTGACCGAACCGGAGTTAATTGCGTTTTTTCCGGAACGAGATAAGAATATTGGTAAGGCTGCTATTATCTTTCCGGGAGGGGGGTATTCTATATTAGCAATTGATCACGAAGGTTACGCAGTTGCTAAACGGTTAGCTGAGAAAGGAATTACTGCCTTTGTTGTTAAATACCGACTGCCAAGCGATGAAGCGATGGAGGACAAGAGTATAGGCCCCTTACAGGATGCACAGCGTGCGATCCAGTTGGTTCGTGGCCGGGCAGCAGAATGGGGGATTGACAAATATCAGATTGGAATAATCGGATTCTCTGCCGGGGGACATTTGGCTTCTACGCTTGGAACTCATTTTGAAAATGAGCTGATCCCCAATCCGGATCACATAAGTTTTCGGCCTGATTTCATGGCATTATTATACCCGGTAATTACGATGGAGAAGGAGGCTACTCATCTGGGATCCCGAAAAAATCTATTAGGTGTAAATCCTTCAGAAAAACAAATTGCCGAATTTTCCAATGATAAGCATATTCATGCGAATACTCCGCCGACTTTTTTAGTACATGCAAAGGATGACAAAACCGTTCCCATTACCAATAGTGAGCGTTTCCGTGATTCGCTTGTCCGGCACCATGTACCCGTTAAGTTAATTACTTATGATCATGGCGGACACGGTTTTGGATTGGATAATCAGACTACTGATGACCGATGGTTTGATCATTTTATTCAATGGCTGAAAACGATTGATTAAATAATGAAAGACACTTTTACTGTACGGCTTTATTTTCTTTTTTCGAAGTTCCGGAAAGGGAGTGGTGTTCAAGTATCTCTGGTTGATAATGTAAGCCCGGATCAAGGAAGTGCATGTGTAGCACCCTTGAATATCGATAATTAAAAGGTGATAGCAAAAATACCCCGGCTAAAATCACGACCAGGTACAACCAGACATTTTCAGAGCCACCAGATAAAATGGAGGTCATAACTCCAAGTATAATGATTTCCGCAACATTCATTGCGTAGCTTACGTACATGGAAACATAAAAATATCCGGGATGGCGCTCAAAGAACAAATCGCATGCTTCACACCGGATGAACATCTTTTGCTTGAAGAACCCAGGTTCAAACATTCTTCCTTTTCTGCATCGTGCACATTTAGCATGGATCAACGCATACGATAAACTAACTTCTTTTTCTTTATTTTCCATTATCTTACAAAGATAACCTTACGTCGCAATCTTTAGTGACTTCAATCCGGTTATTATAATAATTTACTTTTGTATGTGTTACCGCTCTTGAGAGGTCAAAAAAAATAGGCTATTGGTTTATTCAATAGCCTATTTTTTTATTTGTATTAAGAATTAGGAAGTTGGATCGGGTGTATAGCGTAAATAGGGTTTAACCTCTTTAACTCCTTTTGGAAATTTATTTAAAGCATCTTCTGTTTTTATTGCATTTGAAACAATTACGTCGTCACCCGGATTCCATTCAGCAGGTGTTGCAATGCTATGGTTATCAGTTAATTGTAAAGAGTCTAATACCCTAATGATTTCTAAAAAGTTACGACCGGTAGAGGCCGGGTAAGTCAGCGACAATCTGATCTTTTTATCTGGTGATATGATGAAAACCGAACGAACCGTATGCGTCGTAGAAGCATTCGGGTGAATCATATCGTATAATTGCGAAACTTTGTGATCCTTATCAGCAATGATCGGAAAGTCAACGTTTGTGTTCTGCGTTTCATTGATGTCTTTAACCCAGCCATGGTGGTCTTCAACCGAATCAACGCTCACTGCAATGGCTTTCGCATTCCGCTTTCTGAATTCCGCACTTAACTGCGCCGTTCTTCCTAATTCTGTCGTGCAAACGGGAGTATAATCTCCGGGGTGAGAGAATAGAATTCCCCAGCTATCTCCAAGAAATTCATAAAAGTCTATTTCGCCAATTGTTGTAACGGCTTTAAAATTGGGTGCCGTATCCCCTAATCGTAAACTCATAATGATGTATTTTAAGATTTGTGTAATAGACTATTAAAATAATAGACTATATATAAAATCAAATATACAATAAAAATAAATCAATTTCAATATCGATTTGATGGCATTATAAATGCATTTTAAGACTATTTTTTTATTGAATTTCTTCTGAACTTTTATTCTTTATTTCTCATCTTTGGATAACGGATAAAAAAGTCTGATATAAATCCTTAACAGTAGAATATGAAAATTGAAACGATTGCGATCCATGCAGGGAATCAAATAGATGCCGCGACCGGAGCAGCTATTCAACCCATAACCTTATCAACAACTTTCCAACGCGGAGAAGATGGGGGGTATCCGGGCGGATATATGTATACACGGATTGCCAATCCTAATCGTACTTCGTTGGAAAATGTACTTTCCAAACTTGAAGACGGTGTAGATGCAAGCGTCTTTTCATCAGGAAATGCCGCTGGTGGTGCAGTATTTCAGGCCTTGGATCCGGGGAGTCATGTGATTGCGCCAACCGATATGTACCATGGCCTGCGAAATCTTTTAAATGTGGTCTATAAGAATATTCTTGAAATCACCTATGTTGACATGTCTGACTTACATGCCGTAAAAAAGGCGATCACAAACAAAACGAAGTTAATTTGGCTGGAAACACCTTCAAATCCGCTTTTGAAAATAAGTGACATTGAAGCAATTGTAAAAATTGCCAAAGAACATCAGGTGAAAGTCTGCTGTGATAGTACCTTTGCAACACCTGTTTTCCAAAATCCGTTAAAACTGGGTGCTGATCTGGTGATGCATTCTACCACCAAATATCTTGGCGGACATAGTGATGCCCTTGGAGGAGCTATTATTACGAAAGAGAAAGATGATTTTTGGAAAAAAATCAGAAATATTCAGGAACTGTCAGGAGCGGTCTTGTCTCCTTTTGATTGTTATCTGACCGTTCGCGGAATAAAAACACTGCCTTACCGTATGCGTGGACATCAGGAAAATGCACAGAAATTAACTGCTTTTTTAGAATCACATGCTGAAGTGGAAAAGGTATTTTATCCCGGCTTTGGCGGAATGTTATCCTTTTTAGTAAAAGGAGGAAAAGATAAAGCACATAAGGTAGCGAATTCTACTAAAATATTTACGCAGGCTACCAGTCTCGGTGGTGTAGAAAGCTTAATAGAACACAGAGCTTCCATTGAAGGCCCCGATACAAAAACCCCAAGAAATCTATTAAGAGTTTCTGTGGGGTTAGAGAATATTGAAGACCTGATTGAAGATATTGATTTGGCTATCAGGACTTCTGATGGATTATAGTACTCCTCTGCTTGTATTATATAGATCAAACCAATCCTGGTGATCTAAGTTAATAGAAAACGCATTCGCTATATTTCGAATGCGTGTTTCTTCAGTTGTGCCAATTAAAGGGAGTGCTCCTAATTTGATAAGCCAGGCAGCAGCTACAGATTCAATATCAACATTGTATTTCGGACTAATTTCTTCTAATTTTTTTCGTACCCGTCGTGCTTGTTCATCTTCGCCTGTTGCAATTCTGCCTCCGGCTAGTGGGGTAGAAGCCATTGGTCGCATATAACGCTGTTTTATATAGTCAATTTGTCCATTATCCAGAGCTTGAACATTTAATAGATTTAGCTCGATATGGTTCGTTACAATCGGTGTATTTAGATAGGTCGCAAGCAATTGGTGTTGAAAAACAGAAAAATTTGCAATGCCGATATTTCTGATTTTTCCTGATTTTTTAAGGTTTTCTAATGCCTGAGCAGTCGCTCCCAAATCAGAGATCGGGTCAAGATGATCAAGTAAGAAAATATCGATATAATCAGTTTTTAATTTTTTAAGAGATGATTCTACACTTTTTATGATGTGTTCACCAGAAGTGTTGTAATGAGGTACACGCGTATCTGAATCCTTTCCATTAGGAGTTTTTAAGCCGCATTTAGTAAATAAAACAACATCTTCTCTTTTGAAGATCTTCTTATTAAGAAGTTCGCCAAAGGCCTCCTCACAATGATAAGAGCCATAGCTGTCGCCATGATCAAACGTATTGATCCCTAATTCAAGGCAAAGATTTACGGTCCGTTCCATGGTAGATGAGATATTATCAACCATATTCCAACGGTAAAACCCATAAACAGCGGGGGATACCTTTGGCCCTGCATCGCTTAAGTATATTTTCTGCATGTTCTTTTGTAATTAAATAATTCAAGCGTTTATCTTTTTTGCTCAAAATTTAACGAATTTATAAAAATGTGACGATGTTTGCCATCTTTCTATTATTTATATTCCGGATAATTTGGAATAATTGATTTGTGATTTCCCGTTTTTTTCATGAACCCAGGCAATAAGCAACTGATTATTCCAGGATGTCAGGACAGCATGGTGATCCGCTTGTTTGCCATTTGTAACTTCTATCGATTCATCTTTAATCCCATTTTTAAATAACTGAAGCACAATGCTTGTTTCTCCTGCTTTTTCTTTATGATGATCCATTTTCATTTTTGAATGATCCATCTTCATTACTGTATCAGCTGAATGCGAATGACTTTCTTTCTTGGGTGATTTTTGCATCAGGTTATCTTCGTATACAATTGCAATTTTATCATTTGTCAGGGCTGCCATTTGTGGATGCCGGCCAGAGGAACTGAGCAAAGTGCGCTGATTGAATTTGCTATCCGCATTCCTGGAAGAGGTATGAAACAATCCTGTTTCCCCGCCTGCAGTAAACCAAACAGCATGTACCTGTTGATTGCTGACCGCTAAACTCGGACCTGTATGCGGACAGCCCTCAACTTCCCAATTGTCATTACTGATTGGCAATGGTTTTGAAAAGGTCATGCCGTTATCTTTCGAAGAAATATAGGCCATATCTCTTACCTGCCTTCCAAAAATACCAGCCGGATAGACAATATTTCTGTAGGCAATATGAATATTCCCCATATCATCAGCAAGGATGTCCGTTCTGCAGCACTCGCAGGTATTCTTATCTAATAAAGTATCCCTTAAGAATTCATTTCGACCTTGTGTTTTTGAAAAGAATAAAGCCGATCCTTTTTCTGATTTTCCAAAACGTCCATCCAGCCAAATAGCTGCAACCTCCCCATCTTTTAGCGTTGTTATGTCAAAAAAACTATGTCCCACATTTTTTGAAGTGTCTGAATGGACAAATTGTTCTGCCGACCAGTTTTGACCGTTGTCTGTAGAAACGCTATAATACACGCCGCCTGCGAAAGGGTTTTCTGAATTTTCATGTGCTCTTCCAAACATTGCAATTACCGTCCCATCTCCTTTGAAGGCCACCTTCCCCATGCTTTCCGGAGATGTACTGAGGTTTGTGGAAGTAGACACAATTACCGGAGCTGTGAAAATATGATTGGTTGAATCATATACAGCATAATTCAGTCTATACACAGAATCGGATACCTCTTTGGAAGTCCAGCATAGTACGATATTACCTTTGTTATCTTTCGTAAAATATGGATTTATTGCATCGGTACTTTCAGGACCGATTGCTTTTATATCGATATGCTCATTTTTATTTTGCCTGCAGGAAATTAAAATTGAGGATATAAAAAGAATAAGCAATAGTTGAAAAATGGATTTCATTCTTAGTTTATTAATAATATGTTTCAATTGTCTTATAATAAATACTTTACATTAATTCCAATATAGCCGTTCCGACGAGGAGAGGGATTGAAATAAGCAGGAGACGAATTGTATCCTACTGCATTTAAGGAAATTATGGAACTGTATTTTTCATTTAAGAGATTATCGATTCCTCCGTATAGGTCTACAACAAACGATTTTGCGAGCTGTTTTTTAAAACCGATTTTGCTGTTTAAAACATGGTATGCGGAGTTGAAATCTGTATTGGCGTCATTCATTGGAAGTTTGTCATTGTAATAATAACTTCCATAAAAGTATAATCCTATTTTTGTTTCCACATCGAGTCCTCCCATCATTACCCAAGGAGCAATGCCGGTGAGTTTATTTCCATCATAGTTGGCTACGATCTCATTTTCTGCGTTCAGTGTTTTGTAATCAGTAAACTTAAAATCCGAATAGGTTATCGCCGCGAAAGGGCGTAAACGAGTGATTATATTATTGTCTTCTTCCTTAAACAGTTGATATGATAAAGCCAGTTCTGCGCCGTTATGACGTGTTTTTCCTGCATTATTATAGATTGTAATACCTTGTTGGACAGATTGAGCGATTAATTCGCCTTTCATATCCATTTTAAATAATGAAAGGTCATAGGCGAGCCTTGATTTTAATAAATTACCCTTGGCATTAAGTTCATAGTTTACAGCTTTTTCGGCCTGGATTAAGGGATTTATAGAACCATCAATATTTTTTATCTCTGAACTGGAGGGGGGAGAGAAACCTGAACTCACACTTGCATGCAAGCTTAGAAAATCTCCAAAATTGTGACTAAGTGCCACCCTTGGCGATACTTGCGGATCAAACTTCTTTATTCCACTTTGAGCTTGATTCAGATAGTCGTTTACATCGTATTGAAGACTATTGTAGCTTAATCCAAAAATAAAATGCGTGTTTTCCGTAATTTCAGTCTCTGATTGGTAAAAAAATGAGAAATTCGTATTGTTATAATCGATCGTGGAATTAATTTCTCCTTCTACACCCTGATTATTTACAAATTGGCTTCCTTTGGTAATTCCATTATTAAATTCTGCACCGATGGAAAATTGAGTTGGCAAGATTGTGAACCCTGCATCATAAACAAATCGTGTTCTTCCACCATAACTTTGATAGTAATTCCGAAGGTATGCATAGGGTAGCGGGTGGTCTAAGTCATAGAAATAAGTAAATACGCTGCTGCTGTTTGAAAACCGATCGTTAAATTGGTATCGTTGTCCCAATCCGATCCGCGTCCAATTTTGATACCTGCCAGCGACTTTATCCAAATTGCTAGCATTTGCTTGCTTAGGATCTGAATTGAATTGATCCAATGTTAATGAACCAGGAATTTGTGAATGTTGTGTTGTCCTGTTTAAAAGTAAGGTAATAATGCGTTTTTCGCTTGGGAAAAGCTGAAAATTGGCCGTCATAAACCGTCGCATATCATTACTGTGCTCTCTATAACCGTCATATTCTTGCCATCCTACGGAAACAAAGCTATTCATCTTGTCACCACCGTTTTTATAAGTAGTTGCAAAACGATGTAAACCGAAAGATCCGACTTGTCCGCTTGCTTCAATGCTTTGTTCTTGATAGGCAGATCTTTGTAACTGAAAATTGATTACACCGCCAACCCCTGCGCCATAAATGCTGGAAGCCGGCCCTTTAATAACTTCCGCTCTGCCAATGCTGTTTATATCCAACGCTTCAATCCGTGTTGTGCCATCGGCTTCTGTTATCGGAATTTCATTGACGTATATTTTTATATTCCGGATCCCGTAACTTGCCCGGACTCCATTACCCCGAATCGATATTCTAGCCTCTGAAAGGGTGCTTTGCTCCATTTTTATTCCCGGTATCGTATTTAATGCCGATTGTAATGAAACGCCATTTCCCTTGGCAATATCGGTTGAAGTAATTAAACCAATCGATCCGGCAGTTTCCTTAATGCTTTTATCACCGTTAAATCCGGTCACCTTTACTTCATTCAGATTAACAGCATCTGCATCTAATTGTATATTGAGGTTGTTTTCATTCTGATTTATTTTAATCCATTGTGATTTATATCCGATTAACCTTATTCTGATTAAAGAATCAACTGCGGGTACATTGATTTTAAAATACCCTTTTTGGTCGGACTGGTCAAGAACTTCTTCTTCCTGGTTGTAAATACTAACGCCAATTAAGGGTTGGCGGGTTTGGGAGTCATAAATATGCCCCGTGACTGGTTTATTTTGTGCATTCGCCTGAAATGCCGGCACCAAAAAAAACGTCAACAGATAAAAATACCTGAAAAGTTTCATTAATATTTCAATAAAATTGTTGAAGGATTTTGAATCCTATAGTAAAGCGACAGACGACAAAAACCTATTTGAACAAATAAGTAATGTATGTCAGTTAATTAATCCTGATAAATGGAATTTATCGTAAGAGTAGATTACGCTTTGGGCGGATGAAATATTGAAGCTGGCTGTAGGGGAAGGTCAAAGGGCATTTCACTTACTTTGAATAACAGGATGTAGTTAAAAGGTAATGTCATAACTGTTTTCTCAGAAATAAAAGCTTCCTGATAGTTTCCTTTTTTAAGATCCTGACTATTGCTTTTTTCTTTTTCCTGTGCCTGTTTGATTTTTTTAGCCAAATAACATTGGCCATCGCAATGCATTTCAGGCACATCTATGTTTTCACAAAGAGTTGTAGCAATGAAATCCCGATTGAGCTCAAAACCAGCATAGATAAAGAACCTGCTAAAGTTAGAGGTCAATAATGCTAAAATAAGTATAAAAGCTATCTGGCTTCGAAACATAGCCCAAAGATAGGATTTAGAGCAAGTTAAACAATGAAAAATATTAAGAAAGTTTTAAAAGGGGAATTATACCAAACCAAATGATGTACGTAAGGGAGGTAAACAAAAGTAAGTTTATATGAGCAGGAGGAGATGGGTGCTTAATGTATTTAGATAAAAGCATGATTAAAATTGCTGCATGCAGTATGATGAAATAGACAGCGTTTCCAAAGGCGCCAGGTACAATATTGAATACATGCCACCAGAGAACAAGGATCGTCGATGCAATTGTAAGGACTATGGATAATCTGGCAGCCCTTTTCTTTCCAAAGTTAACGGCAATCGTTTTCTTATTCGCTGCTTTATCTGCTTCATAATCAGGAATGCCGGCAAGAATAATTGCCGGAATCAAAGCAATGAAAAGCGGAATGCTTAAAAGCCAAGGAAATGACTCAGTCAGGCTTCCGCCCTGAAATATGAAACCGCATAATATAACACCAAAACTATGTGTAAAACCGACATCCAATTCACCTAAGCCTCGATAGGAAAATTTTAAGGGCGGTATGGTATAACCCAATGCGATGATAAACAAGACAATCATTAAGAATGCTGTTGCGAATGAACCGGGAATGATCCATAGTAAAAAAGCAGCGACAATAAATGATAAAGCAAGAGCAAAGATAGCCCCCTTTTTTATTTCGTTAAAGGTCAGTTCTTTATCAACGATTACACGTGATCCGCCTGTGAAAGGGCCAAAGTATTTATTTTCATTATCGGTTTTGTAATCATGGTATTCATTGCTTAATACAGTTGCCACTTCCAATAAAAATAACCAGAGATAGCCAAGCCAAAATATGTTAAGATTGAAAGAATATCCCAGGCTTGATGCTCCATAGGCTCCGGCAGCATAGGCGATCCAGGTCATTGGATAAAATTGAAGTCGGATAGCCTTTAACCAGGTCAGAAACCGGTCGTATCTTTTCTCCTTTTTTGAAAGAAACCCATTTTTTAATTGAAATCCTTTTTCTTTGGTTTTAATTAGCCATCCTTCTCTTGTTTTTTCCGCGGATCCATTTACCGGACTGAAGCTTAGCGTTTTAACTCGCGATATTCCACAGTATTGCAAAGTTGATTTTGCCATTGCATTGTGTCCTGGACTTTTATGAATCCAGCGAAATACCCATAAAGGTGTATCCATTGTAGTGATAAGCTGGGCAGATTTTCCCTTTAAGAGTTTTACCCAGTTATCACTACCGTGAATATCTTCAAAAGCAAAGCCGGGCGTTAAAGCCCGATCAAGAAAAGCTTTTAATAAAGCAGGCATGGTTCCCCACCAGGTTGGATAAACAAAAACCAGATGATCTGCCCATGCTATTAACTCTTGAGCGAGCACAATGTCCTCTTCAAAGTATTGATTTCTTGGAGAAACTGCAAACACATTTGGGTTAAATTGCATTTCTGCAACACTGATCTGTTTAACATCCATGCCCGCGCTTAATGCTCCTACTTTATAGGCATTTGCAAGCGCTTCAGAAAAACTCCCTTTCCTGGGATGTCCCAGAACAATAAGAACATTCATTAATTAATGTGAATTAATGAATTCCTTCTGCAAATTCTTCAATCATTTTTCTATTAAAGGCCTCTAAGTCTTCAGGAGAGCGGCTTGTCACAAGTCCGTTGTCAACTACTACTTCTTTATCAACCCAATCTACGCCTGCATTGATTAAATCGGTTTTGATGGAAGGATAGGAAGTCATTTCTTTTCCTTTTAGCAATCCCGTTTCAATTAACGTTTGCGGTCCATGGCAAATTGCAGCAATTGGTTTTCCACTTTCCATGAATGTTTTTGCAAAAGCCACAGCATCTTTGTTTTTGCGCAGCTTGTCCGGGTTCATCACCCCGCCGGGCAATAGTAACGCGTCATAATCGTCTACAGACGCTTCACTGATATTTTTATCTACTTTTAGTTCTTTTCCCCATTTATCATGATCCCATCCACGTATGGTTTCATCCTGCGGAGAAATAATATAAACAGTTGCTCCAGCGTCTTCCAGGGCAGCTTTTGGGCTCGTTAATTCAACTTCTTCAAATCCTGATTCGGATAAAATTGCAACTTTTTTATTGTTTAATTTCGACATAGTTTCTAAATTTAAAATGTGCTTAATGGATAAATAAGAAACAGTCTATATTTCTGATTGTTTTATTCTTTCTTAAATCCTTATGTCATTTAATAATATAATAAGGTTTTATATTGATTCTATCCTTACCCGTAGCAAGGTTTAATTCTTTATACATTCCATCCTGAATAAATCCACATTGCCTCCACATATTTGAACAAAAATGTGGAGGCAGTCTGAAATAGATGTGGAAGTGTGTAAAGTCAGTTATGGCAGTTATAGGGCAGGTATCTTTCGTAATTTATTTTTATAACGGAATTTCAAGCTATATTCGAAAGTTGTTATTGTATACAAACACTTAAATAGCTTATTTTTGAATTAAATTATTTTATGCAATAAAGTTTTCTTTCCCTTAACTCATTACAGCTAAAAAATTGAACTTGACATGATTGAATTAATATCAAAAAACAGCAAAAAGCACAGCGTTGACAGCGTAGATGAAATAGTGGGGGATAAAATGGACTTTATTGTGATACAATTTCATGATTATACCGAGAAAGATACCGGCTGGCTGAGGAAGAATTTTAATCTTGACTTTTCAATCATGTCTCATTACGAAGATATTGAGATCAGTTCCCATTTATTGGAATCAGATAACCAGGTCTCTTTTCACTTTTCTATACCTTATTATAACAAAGGAGGAAAAATGATAGAAGAGCCCGTGTTTGTTATCATGGCATACAACCGGGTATTCCTCTTTACAAGCTCTGTACTCGATAAGTATTTATCAGAGATATATACCACCAAATTTCTTGATATACATAAATTAACGGACCCGGACATTGGTATCTTTAAGTTTACTTTTGAATTTATCACTGACTATTATGCTGATATTACGGAGAGTCTGGCGAAAAAGATTAAAGTATTAGCCAATAAAGTGTTAGTTGAAAACGTTTTTACCGATGAAGACATGAATCTTATCACTGGATATAGTTTCTATAATCTGCTCATAAAAGAATCCGTAAATGAGACCATACGCTTATTCAATTTATGTAAGAAAAGTAATTTCGGCAAAACGGAAGTAATAAAAGAGGTTATCAACACAGAGCTTGACGACCTTGTTGTCGTATCCGATTATATCCAATTTAATCTTGAACGGCTTAGGGATTTGCGGGATCATATAAATAACAAGATTGACTTAGACCAGAATCGTATCTTTAAAATCCTTACCGTAGCGACGATATGTATTGCATTGCCTACCCTTGTTGCAGGAGTTTATGGAATGAACTTTGAAATAATGCCGGAACTCCAATGGTGGTTTGGCTATCCGCTAGTGATATTGGTCATGATTTTATGCGCAATTCTTCCTTATTTTTATTTCAAAAGAAAAAAATGGTTCTGAGATTATGCAAACCATCTTTCTATTCACATAAACTCCTTGAACCGTTCCGTACTAGCTTGTTTGTTCAGACTTAATTAGCCTTCGTTAGCCATAAAAGACTGTCTTGTAAGTAAATGGACCTTGTTTTATTAGTCTCGAAATCTTGCTAAAACCATAAAAATTACGATAACGATTTCGTAAATAATTATGCTTCATAACGTCAATTGCATTTTATTTTTTTATAATATTGGATTCCGGTTGCATAATAATATGCGGTTCAATAACTAATTATAAATTCAGTAATCTTTGATTTTTATGGGTTCGACAAACCAGTTTTCGTTAAAAGACAAAATAATAGTTGTTACGGGTGCGACCGGCGTTTTGGGGAAGGCTTTTTCGATGGCGATCGCATCGGCAGGGGCAAAGGTAGTTGTATTGGGCAGGGACGAAAAACGTGCAAAT
>Ga0160468_100168_pt1 | contig 49232 bp, 48 predicted proteins | sample HID1972K_E11MG_FD_108234 | JGI IMG/M metagenome (GOLD analysis project Ga0160468, IMG submission 108234) | Enriched pill bug-associated microbial communities from UW Madison campus, WI, USA - HID1972K_E11 MG | ecosystem: Host-associated > Arthropoda: Insects > Digestive system > Unclassified ... | reverse complement strand
TATCGGCGGTGTCCACCTCTTCCCATACCGAACAGAGAAGTTAAGCCCGCCAGAGCCGATGGTACTGCCGTAACAGGTGGGAGAGTAGGTCGGCGCCCAATCCTACAGAAACCCTGACCTCATTAACGAGGCCGGGGTTTTTTGCTTATAACCTTTTTTTATCTGAAACCGTTTTTGGTCCCGCCCATGGCCCCACCTTTTTATCACCTGGCATAGAGCCTTAAAATCAAGTGTCTAATACTCCTTACGCCTCTGTAAGTCCGGGGAGCCCGGTAACATTTATGGGAGGCCTAAACCGTGGTCCGGAAATTACCGCGCGCCTGATCCTTAAAGCCTTTTATATCTCTTTTAAATTTACTTCCCATTTAAAATCCGGATAGAACTTCTAAAAAATATAGGCACGCTGGCATACGTTTTAAGAATTAAGCGTCTAAGACTCCCTTAAAGTATCCTGCTGATTCTGCCAAACCTGCTATAGGATCTTCCATGTCTTTTTCATGTTCTAAACTGCATTTTCCGGTATATTTTATTTCGCGAAGCGCGTTAACAAACAATGGAATATTAATAACTCCGCGACCCAATTCGCATGTAGTACCTTCATTTGTGGCAGATGTTACATTCTTTAGATGAATATCAAATATTCGTTTATGATATTTTTTCAAATCTTTAATCGGGTCCTGACCATCTCTGGTATCGTGTCCCATATCAAAACAAATTCCTACGCGTTCGTCTAATTGCTTGATTAAATCATAAATAACAGTTGCATTAGGATAGGCTCTATCTTGTGGTCCGTGATTATGAATAGCATATCGAATATCAAATTCCCTGACTTTATCGGAAACATATTTTAGATCCTCATGTTTGGGTATGCCAATGATCATATTAACTCCCACACGTTTGGCATAATCGAATGCATCATCTATTTCAGCTCTTGATTTCATGTAGATAGGTCCAACGGCATATCCGGTAACATCTGCCTGAGCAAGTTTCTTATGAAAGTGGGCTATTTCTTCTATTGTGCTTTTATGAGGTAAATGAAAGTCTTTTATACATAAATAATGTACGTCAATTCGTTTCATCATTGCTAATGACTGGTCCAGACTGAAGTTTAAAAAGCTATAGCCTGCAACACCAAGTTTAAATTCATCTTCTTTTTTTGTTTTAACTGCTTTGAATGTAGATTGTGCATTAGCAAATGGGATATTGGTCAATGTTACTGCAGACAAGCCTAATAGACCTTTTTGTAGAAATTTTCTTCTTGTATTCATTTAATTAGTTGATTTATGATTCATGTTACTTATTGATTGGGCTATCTTATCACTCGAAGTTATAGCTCATGATCATTTTTATTAACCCTATAGTTCTGGATATTTACTTTGAGCATCCTTAGTTTAAGGGAAGTGTTTTTTAAATATATCATTTTTCTGCTAAAAGATTCAATATACAATTCAAGTTAGTACTCTTGTTCACCTATCCACAATTCATTGACCTTGTTGACTGGCAGGGAAAGTCGAGGGAATAAGTCTTCATCATTTAAATGAGGTCGATACAGTTATTTTAACCTTTTATAACATTTACCTACTTAATAATATTTTATATTTGTTGGTTGAACAAAGTAGATAGATATGAATTTTAAGAAAATATTGCCAATTATAGGTTTAAGTTTAATCTCTTTTTTAGGTTTTTCTCAGGAATTTAAAGCGGGGAAAGCAAATTGGCATAACTTAGATCTTAAGGATGACGGTATATTTGGCATCAGCACCGAAAAAGCATATGACAAGCTTCTTAAAAAGAAAAAGAGTACTCCGGTTATTGTCGCGGTATTGGATGGTGGAATTCAAGCTGATCATGAGGATTTGAAATCGGTGATGTGGATTAATAAAAATGAAATTCCCGGGAATGGTATTGATGATGATGGGAATGGATACGTAGATGATATCCACGGATGGAATTTTTTGGGAAATGCTGACGGTGAAGACGTTCAGTTTGATAATTTGGAACTTGTACGGTTATTAAGAGAGCTTCAACCAAAATATATTTCCGTTTTACCGTCTACACCTCTTTCTGAGGATGAAAAGCGGGAATTTCAAGAATACCAGAAGATGACTACTGATTATATGAATAAGCTTCAAAGAGCTCAAATGGGTGAGCTTAACTATCGTAGTTTAAAAGAGTTGCTTGACAGCATTGTGGTATCTATTGGAAACTCAAATCCTTCAAAAGCGGAGATTAACCAGTACAAAAGTAAAAGTAAAAACGAATCGAAGGCAATTCGGATTGTGAAATCTGCCATGAATGATGGAACTACTTTCGAAGATTTTTATAAGGACTTTAAAGAGGGATATGACTATTTTACAAATCAGGTAAAATATCATCTGAATATGGCATATGATTCCCGGTATATCATTGGCGATAATTATGAAGATGTTACTGAAAGAAATTATGGAAATGCAGATGTGGAGGGTCCGGATGCAGAACACGGAACACACGTTGCGGGAATTATAGGTGCGGTTCGTGACAATGATTTGGGAATGAAGGGTGTTGCGGATAATGTACTGATTATGGGCTTAAGGGTCGTTCCTGACGGGGATGAACGCGATAAAGATATTGCCAATGCAATTCGATATGCAGCCGATAATGGAGCAAAAGTGATGAATATGAGTTTTGGTAAAGCATATGTCAAAAATAAACAGGTGGTAGATGAAGCAGTAAAGTATGCTATGGAAAAGGATGTATTATTGGTACATGCAGCTGGTAATGACAGTGAAAATAATGATGTTGTGACTAATTATCCAAATCGCCGCTATGTAGATAGTTTAGGAATTAACCAGGGCGAAGGAGAGGCTTGGCTAGAGGTTGGTGCCACTACTTGGGAGAAAGGCAACTTAATAGCTTCTTTTTCTAATTTTGGTAAACGCACGGTAGATGTATTTGCACCTGGAGTTGATATCTATTCTACAATGCCCGGATCAACTTATAAAGAGCAGAGCGGCACAAGTATGGCTTCGCCTGTAGTTGCTGGGCTGGCTGCTTTGATCCGTTCATACTTCCCTGAATTCAGTGCCGTTGAGGTTAAAGATATTATCATGCAATCTGTTGTAAAGGTAGACGATAAAGTAAAAATAAAAGATGCTGGTACGAATAAGCGGGTTTATTTGAGTGATATAAGTGTTACAGGAGGTGTTGTAAATACATATAAAGCAATTGAGCTGGCACAAAAATTATATAAGAATAAAAAATAACATCTTTTCCATTATGACATAAATTCTTTTGCAACAAAAATACTAATGTTGTATACGCAACGTTATATATATTCTTTAATATATAAATCTATGCGTATGGAAAAAACATCTACTCCAAAATTAAGAAAGCAAAACTTTGAAGAAAAGGTTATGCGTAAAACTAATAAAATACGATTTGATAGCAATATTTCTTTAGAAGCAAATCTGAAATATTTATTGGATAAAGAGCTGATTAATCCTCGAAATCAAATTATTAAACAAATTTTAGACCATTCAAAAAAGACTTCTTGATTGGTTTAAATAATCCTTATACCTATCTTTGAATATGCTAAAAAAAGACAGGTATAAGGCTTTTGTTGAATATTTTTCTAAAAATCAGCCTGATGCGGAAACTGAGCTTCATTATCATAATCCTTTCCAACTTTTAATAGCCGTTATCTTATCTGCACAATGTACCGATAAGCGTGTGAATATGGTCACTCCCGCTTTATTCGAGCGATTTCCTAATCCCCAGGTATTAGCTGAAACGACTTCTGATATCGTTTTCGATTATATTAAAAGTATAAGTTATCCGAATAATAAAGCAAAGCATTTGGTAGGAATGGCTAAGATGTTGGTAGAAGATTTTGGTAGTATTGTTCCTGATACAATTGAAGAACTGATGCGTTTACCCGGTGTAGGAAGGAAGACTGCAAATGTCATTGTTTCTGTTGTTTATAATCAACCGGCCATGGCGGTAGATACACATGTATTTAGAGTCGCACGCAGAATTGGTCTGACAAATGGAAAAACGGTGTTAGCTGTCGAAAAAGATTTGGTGAAGAATCTTCCAAAAGATACCATTTATATTGCTCATCATTGGTTGATATTACATGGAAGATACGTGTGTGTAGCACGGAGGCCAAAATGTGAAATATGTCCATTAACTTCCTTTTGTCGTTTCTATGAAAAAAATAAATTAATTAGTTAGCATAAAATATTAGTATTGTTTTATTCTTAAATTTATTTGTTGTATTTTAGCTAAAATAATTAGTAGATATTCTTGAACTCTTTATATTAATAGATCGTATATTATGAATGAAAATGCTGAAAAATTAAAAGCCTTACAGCTTACCTTAGATAAACTGGAAAAATCTTATGGTAAAGGTGCAGTAATGAAACTGGGAGATTCGGTAGTGGAACCGCTTGATTCAATTTCGACCGGTTCTTTGGGATTGGATATCGCCTTGGGTATTGGTGGAGTGCCGAAAGGACGTGTGGTAGAAATATACGGTCCGGAATCTTCGGGTAAGACTACGTTAGCTACTCATATAATCGCCGAAGCCCAAAAGAAAGGAGGCGTAGCGGCTTTCATTGATGCTGAACATGCTTTTGATAAGTATTATGCAAGTAAATTAGGTGTTGATATTGAGAATCTGTTAATTGCTCAACCTGATAATGGCGAGCAGGCTCTTGAAATTGCAGATAATTTGATTCGTTCAGGAGCAATTGATGTGATTGTAATCGACTCTGTCGCAGCGTTGGTTCCAAAAGCAGAAATTGAAGGTGAAATGGGTGATTCCAAGATGGGCTTACAAGCCCGATTGATGTCACAGGCTTTGCGGAAATTAACCGGTACCATTTCTAAAACGAATTGTTGCTGTATTTTTATTAATCAGCTTCGCGAAAAAATCGGTGTGATGTTTGGTAACCCTGAAACAACAACTGGAGGAAATGCATTGAAATTTTATGCTTCAGTGCGTTTAGATATTAGAAGAATCTCACAAATCAAGGATTCTGACGAAGTTTCCGGAAATCGTGTTAAAGTTAAAATTGTTAAAAATAAAGTTGCCCCACCTTTTCGTATTGCTGAGTTTGACATTATGTTTGGCGAAGGAATCTCAAAAGCTGGGGAAATTATTGACTTGGGAGTAGATTTCAATATTATTAAAAAAGCAGGTTCTTGGTTTAGCTATGGTACTACCAAACTAGGACAGGGAAGAGACGCTGTTAAAAGGCTTTTATTGGATAATCCGGATTTGATGGATGAGCTTGAAAGTAAAATTCGCGCGGAAGTGACGGGTGAGAAACTAGATGAAAAGAAAGAAAAAGCAGAGGATTAATTTGTGCTCTTTCAATTCGTTTATCATAAAAAAAGCTGCAATTCAAATTGCAGCTTTTTTTATGATACTATGATACATTAACTGGAACTATACTTCCATATAATCTTCAATGGGAGGGCACGAACATATTAACGTACGGTCTCCATAAGAATCGTTAACACGCCCTACAGATGGCCAGAATTTATTAGCTTTTACATACTCCAACGGGAAAGCTGCAGTTTCGCGGCTATAAGCTTTATCCCAATTGTCTGAGCAGATAATTTGTGCTGTATGAGGAGCATTTTTTAAGACATTATTAACTTTATCGCTTTCTTCATTCTCTATGGCTGCAATTTCTTTACGAATTGCTAATAATGCATCACAGAAACGATCTAGCTCTGCTTTTGATTCTGATTCAGTAGGTTCAATCATCAGTGTTCCTGCTACAGGGAACGATACAGTCGGTGCATGGAAACCATAATCCATTAATCGTTTCGCGATGTCGGTTACCTCGATACCTGCTGTTTTAAACGAGCGGCAATCCAGTATCATTTCATGAGCACAGGTGTTGTTCGTTCCAGCGTATAATACAGGGTAGTCATTTTCCAAACGAGCTTTTATGTAATTTGCATTTAAGATGGCATGTTTGGTAGCGTTAGTCAGCCCATTCGGTCCCATCATAGCAATGTATGCATGAGATATTCCCAGAATTGAAGCAGAACCCCATGGAGCAGAAGAAACGGCTGTGATGGAATTTTCACCTTCAATAGATACCACTGAATGTCCTGGTAAGAATTCAACTAAGTGGCTGGCGACTCCAATTGGGCCCATTCCTGGGCCGCCACCTCCATGTGGGATGCAAAATGTTTTATGTAGGTTTAGATGACAAACGTCTGCTCCGATAAAACCAGGGCTCGTTAAGCCAACCTGAGCATTCATGTTTGCCCCATCCATATAAACTTGTCCACCATTCTCATGGATAATTTCACATATATCAATAATTCCTTCTTCAAAAACACCATGTGTTGATGGATAAGTGACCATTAAGCAAGAAAGATTTTCTTTGTTTTTTTCAGCCTGTGATCTTAGATCAGCAATGTCGATATTGCCTTTCTCATCGCATTTAACGATGATAATTTTCATTCCTGCCATCGCAGCCGATGCTGGGTTGGTCCCGTGGGCTGAAGCAGGAATTAAAGCAATATTTCGATTACTTTGTCCACGACTTGTATGAAAAGCTCTGATGACCATTAAGCCAGTGTATTCGCCCTGAGCTCCTGAATTTGGTTGAAAACTCATTCGGCTAAAACCAGTAATTTCACATAGCCATTGGTTTAATTCATCAAACAGTTGCATATAGCCACCCGTCTGATCACCTGGAGCAAATGGATGAAGGCCTCCAAATTCAGACCAGGTTAAGGGAATCATTTCAGTCGTTGCGTTCAACTTCATTGTACAAGATCCCAACGGAATCATGGAATGACATAGTGATAGATCTTTTGCTTCCAGTGACTTGATGTAACGAAGCATTTCATGCTCTGAATGATATGAATTGAAAACAGGGTGAGTAAAAAAGGAGGAAGTTCTCTGCAGATTTTCAGGTATAGGAGAATTGAGGTCATTTGCTAAGTCTTGAATATCGACATCGTTATTTCCTTTGCCTTTAACCTTTGCAAATATTTTTATAAGTCGTTTGATATCTTCCAGGGAAGTCGTTTCATCAATAGAAATTCCAACAGTTGAGGATTTAGTATATCGGAGATTTACCTCTTGGTTAAGAGCTTCTGCATGTATAGGCTCAATCAGATCTCCAACTTGAACAGTTAGCGTATCGAAATAAGTGCGGTTATCAATTTTATAATCAAGTTCTACAAGTCCTTTGGCTAATAAAGTTGTAATTCCATGAATACGGTTGGCAATCCTTTTAACACCTTTAGGACCATGGTAAACAGTATAAAAGCCTGCCATGATCGCTAATAAAGCCTGGGCCGTGCAAATATTGGAAGATGCTTTATCGCGACGGATGTGTTGTTCGCGGGTTTGTAATGCCATGCGTAATGCATAGTTTTCTGACGCATCGATCGTTACGCCAATGATCCGTCCCGGAATATTTCTTTTATAAGAGTCCTTTGTTGCGAAATAGGCTGCATGAGGACCACCAAAACCCATTGGTACGCCAAAACGTTGAGTTGAACCTACAACTACATCGGCTCCCCATTCTCCCGGGGGAGTTAATATGGCTAAGCTCATGATATCGGCAATAACGCCTAGCGTAAGATTTTTTTCATGTAGCTTCTCTGCAAATGAAGAGTAATCGTAAACTTCTCCATTAGCTGCAGGATATTGGACTATTGCTCCAAATATTTCGTCAGTTAATTCAACTTCTTCGTGATTTCCAATTTGAAGATGAATACCATACGATTCAGAACGTGTGCGAATAACATCTAAGGTCTGTGGAAAAATATTTTCTGAAACAAAGAAAGTGTTTGCTTCTTTATTTTTCCGAAGATTGAATTGCATAAACATGGCTTCAGCTGCTGCAGTGGCTTCATCTAGTAAAGAAGCATTTGCAATTTCCATCCCTGTTAAATCGATAACTGCTGTTTGGAAATTAAGTAGTGCCTGCAAACGACCCTGTGCAATTTCTGCCTGATAAGGAGTATATTGAGTGTACCAGCCTGGATTTTCAAGTACATTTCTAAGAATTACCGTAGGAACATGAACATCATAATAGCCCTGACCAATATAAGATTTAAATACTTTGTTTTTTGACGCTACTTGCCTCATTTTTTTTAAATAATCAACTTCGCTGAGCGCTTTAGGAAGATTTAAGGGGTTTTTAAGTCGGATTTTTGCTGGAACAGTTTTTTCAATTAATTGATCTAAGGATTCTGCGCCGATCGTTTGGAGCATTACAGGCAGGTCGGATTCGCGAGGAGAAATATGCCTGTTTTCAAATCTTTCCTGGAAATTAATATCTATTTTCATCAATTCTAATGTTTTTTTACGGATAAATGTGCCCTCTAATGCCTATATTATAGGTTCATTTCCGAGGGCAAAGATAAGGAATTAATAGCTATTTTTGACCTTGAACAAATTAGAAAGAACGCTCGTAAGACATATAATTGACATGACAGATAGTAACATTTTTAATGGTTTTAAAATTCCAAAAGCAGAAAAGGAAATTATACAGAAAGAAGCTGCTATTGCAGAAAAATCAGGAAGGCTTACAAGTGGGCAATTATCAATTGTTTATAGAAACAGGTGGTTTCATCTGCTGGTGCCAAAGGAACTTGGGGGTGAAGAAATGGCATTACCACAATTTGCCCGGTTAATGGAAAGTTTAGCTGCCATAGATGGAAGTTTTGCCTGGAATGTAAATTTGGGTGCAGGGGCTAATATGTTTGCTGGCTTTATGGACCAAAATACTGCACATGATATTTTTGCAGGTGAACAAACCTGTGTTGCTGGTAGCGGTGCGATTAGCGGAACTGCTAAAAGAAAAAACGGTGGGTTTGTTATTAATGGACATTGGAAGTATGCCAGCGGTTCTGCGCATGCTAATTATTTTTCATTGAATGCTGAACTCCTAGACAGTAAAGTCAATGATTTTGCATCATTCCTTGTTCCGGCAACGGATGTAGAAGTATTGGATACCTGGAATGTTTTTGGAATGAAAGCTACTTCAAGCTGTGATTTTAAAGTGAATAATGTGTGGGTTCCTGATGGTTACTCTTTTGACCTTCAAAAACCTTCGTCAACAGTTGATTCAGCATTATACCGATTCCCATTTATGCTGTTGGCAGAAATTAATATGTTGGTGATGGCTAACGGGCTTGCAATTCATTTTTATGAATTAATAATTGATTTAGCGAAGGAAAAAAGATTAGTCCAAAAGAATAAAAAAGAAGGTATTAAACTTTTTGAGCACAGTACGTTTAAAGAAGCGCTAAGAGAGACTGAACCGTTGTTTTTGGAAAAAAGGAAAGCTGCTTTTAATTTGTTAGATAGAATTTGGAAAGAAGTTGAATCTAAAAATGCGATATCCGAATTATTGAGTTCAGAATTTAGCAAGTCTATTGCGGAAACTGCAAAAGCATCAAGACAATTAGTGGATGCATTGTATCCGTTCGCAGGTATGAAAGTAATTTTTGAAGATAATGAAATTAGTCGCGTTTATCGTGACTTTAAAGTAGCGTCTCAGCACGCACTATTATCGCCTACAGTCCGGATTTGATGAATTTTGTTATACCTTTGTTATCCAATAAAAATAAACGTTCGTTAAAAATGAGGAAAAGAAATCAGAAACAGGATGCACTTGATTACCATAGTAAAGGCAGACCAGGTAAAATAGAAGTAATTCCAACCAAACCAACTAACTCCCAACGTGATTTATCATTGGCCTATTCTCCTGGCGTTGCTGAGCCTTGCTTGAAAATTGCTGAGAACAAAGATGACGCGTACAAATATACAGCGAAAGGAAATTTAGTTGCAGTTATTAGCAATGGCACATCAGTTTTAGGATTAGGTGATATTGGACCAGATGCAGGTAAGCCTGTTATGGAAGGAAAGGGTTTGCTTTTTAAAATTTTTGCTGATATTGATGTTTTTGATTTGGAACTTGATACAAAGAACGTCGATGAGTTCGTTAATATCGTCAAAGCTTTGGAGCCAACTTTTGGAGGAGTGAATCTGGAAGACATTAAAGCTCCTGAATGTTTTGAAATTGAAAGGCGTTTGAAAGAGATCATGTCCATTCCTGTAATGCATGATGATCAGCATGGAACAGCAATCATTTCCGGAGCTGCATTAATCAATGCATGTGAGATCCAAAAGAAAAAGCTGGAGAAAATTAAAATTGTAGTGAATGGCGCAGGAGCTGCTGCTGTTTCCTGTACCAAAATCTATATATCCTTAGGAGCTAAGGAAGAAAATATTGTAATGGTAGATCGTTCCGGCGTAATTCGTAACGACCGTGAAAAGTTGGAGCCAACGAAAGCCCAATTTGCTACCAGTCGCGATATTCATACATTAGAAGAGGCGATGAAGGATGCTGATGTTTTCATTGGTTTGTCTGCAGCAGATGTTGTTTCGACATCCATGTTGAAATCTATGAATAAAAATCCGATTGTTTTTGCCATGGCGAATCCAAAACCAGAAATTGATTATGACCTGGCTGTTAAGACCCGCTCAGATATTATTATGGCTACCGGTCGTTCAGATTTTCCTAATCAGGTTAACAATGTTTTAGGCTTTCCTTATATTTTCCGTGGAGCTTTAGATGTTCGTTCTACTGCTATTAACGAAGAGATGAAAATCGCTGCAGTATATGCTATTGCAGAATTAGCAAAGAAAACTGTCCCAGAGGCAGTAAATGAAGCATACGAAGACAGTAACCTAAAGTTTGGAAAAGAATATATTATTCCAAAACCAACTGATCCTCGTTTAATTACGTCGGTTGCTCCCGCAGTTGCAAAAGCAGCGATGGAAACAGGAGTTGCGCGCAAACCAATTGAAGACTGGGATGCTTACGTTTTCGAGTTGAGAAGCCGACTTGGTATGGATGATCGTATCGTCCGTGACCTAACAGCTGCTGCTAAAACTGATCCGAAACGTGTTGTTTTCACAGAAGCTGATAGTTATAAAATATTAAAAGCTGCACAAATAGTTAAAGAAGAAGGAATTGCACAGCCCATCCTTTTAGGAAACCGTGATAAGATTAAGCGTTTAATCGCCGATAATTCGCTGGATCTTGAAAGCGCATTGATTATTGATCCCTTTGAAGAACAAAATACCGAACGATTTAATAATTATGTGCAATTCTTATTTAAGAAACGACAAAGAAGAGGTATTACTGAGGCGCGAGCAAGAAAACTGATGCTAGACCGAAATTATTTTGCGGCCTGTATGGTTGAATTTGGTGAAGCTGATACGTTGATATCGGGGCTTACAAAAGATTATGCATCTGCAATTCGTCCGGCTTTACAGGTGATTGGCACTCAACCAGGCAGCCGTGTAGCAGGTATGTATATGATGTTAACCAAAAAGGGTCCGGTTTTCTTTGGAGATACAACGATCAATGAAAACCCAACTGTTAATGAATTGGTTGATATCAGTGTTTTACTTGATAAGGCTGTAAAGCGTTTGAATGTGAAGCCTCGCTTAGCACTTCTTTCTTACAGTAATTTTGGTTCTAGTGATGGAGTGATTCCTTTAAAAACTCGTGAGGCAGTTAAAAAATTGCATGAGGAACATCCTGAAATCATTGTAGATGGAGAGATGCAAGGAAATTTCGCGATTAATAGTGAAATGCTGGCAGCGAATTTCCCATTTAGCGATCTCAATGGCCAAGCTGCGAATACGCTTGTGTTTCCGAATCTTGAATCTGGAAATATTGCCTACAAGCTTTTACAGGAATTAGGCGATGCAGAGGCGATTGGGCCAATTTTATTGGGGATGAACAAGCCTGTTCATGTTTTGCAACTGGATAGCTCTGTACGTGAAATTATTAATATGATTACGATTGCAGTAGTTGATGTTCAATCACACGAAAAGTCAAAACAGACAAAAAAGAACAAACGATAGTTGTTCTATAGTGGATACTAAATATGTACGATTATTTAAGTGGTAAATTAATTTATAAGGGTCCTACATATGTAGTTCTTGATGTTAATGGGATTGGATATCACATCGTTATTTCGCTCAATACCTATGAACAAATTAAAGCTGATGAGCAGTGCAAACTATTTATCAGTTTTCAAGTAAGGGAAGATGCCCATACGCTGTATGGTTTTTTTGAAGAAGGGGAAAGAAGATTATTTCTGCATCTTTTGTCTGTTTCAGGAATTGGAGCTAATACAGCGCGCATGATTTTGTCTTCAATCACACCAACAGAGATACAGAATGCCATTATTCAGGGAGACGTAAATCTTGTGCAGCGGATTAAGGGAATAGGACCTAAGTCGGCCCAGCGAATAATCCTTGAATTACAGGATAAGTTAAAAAAGGAAGGTCCGGATACGTTAATTACTGTTCCTAGAAACCAAACTATATTGGATGAAGCTCTTTCTGCTTTGGTAATGTTGGGTTTCGTTAAAATGAAGGCGGAAAAAGTATTACAAGGGATCTACCAAAACGAAAGTACGATTAGTGTCGAAAACTTAATTAAGCAGGCACTTAAAAAGCTTTAATTTTAAGCACGTGCCGTCTTTTATTTTTTGCTATTACCGTTTAGAATGATAAATTTGAATAAAATTAAAGAACTATGAATTTTCCAGCAGAATTAAAATACACAAAAGATCACGAATGGATTCGTATTGAAGGCGATGAGGCTGTAATTGGCATTACTGAATTTGCTCAAAGCGAATTAGGTGATATTGTTTTTGTAGATATTGACACCGTTGGTAATGAAGTTGCTCAAGATGAACTTTTTGGTTCGATAGAAGCAGTGAAAACGGTATCTGACTTATTTATGCCTGTAAAGTCAACCGTGCTTTCAATTAATGATCAGCTTGACGCAAGTCCGGAATTAGTGAATACAGATCCATATGGTGAAGGTTGGATGGTACGTGTTAAACTGGATAATCCTGCAGATGTAGAAGCTTTACTATCTGCCGAGAGCTATAAGGAACTTGTAGGTAAATAAAATAATTTACTCTTATCAAAAACACGGTACTGAACTTAATAGCGTTCTTACCGTGTTTTTTGTTTAACTTAATATTTGTGAAATGAAACATTACATATGGGCTGTCATTTGGGCTATCTTAGTATTATTTTTAGTTTCCTCTCCTATGCCAGATGTTTCTGACTCAAGACATTCCTTCCCTGGAATTGATAAACTGGTTCATACTGGTTTTTTCTTTGTCTTCACGATCTTAATGTTTTTTGGTTCTCTTATGAATGATAATGAACCTAATTTAATTAGCTGGCCCAACGTTGTTGTTTTAGGATCGGGCAGTATTTTCGCTATTTCAACCGAGTTGATCCAAAAGTTTTTCTTTACCTATAGAAGTTTTGAGTATTGGGATATTTTTGCGGATCACGTTGGCATTGGGATGGGATACTTTGCTTATTTGGTGCTTGTTTTGACTATTAGAAAGATTAAAGAGTAATTGTTACATTCTTATCGCGATTTATTACTTGTAATCAGTCTAGATAGTTGTATTTTTGAACATAATTAAATATTATGAAACTCTCAGATTTGAAAATAGGGCAAATTGGTGTAATTAAGGAATTTACTGATTTGGCATTATCAGTAAAATTAATGGAGATGGGCTGTTTGCCAGGCGAATCTGTTTGTCTTGAACGAATTGCCCCAATGGGTGACCCGATTGCTATTAAAGTTTCGGGTTATCAACTCAGTCTTCGCAAAGACGAGGCATCAAATGTTATTTTATATCCTTAAATCCATATAGGTTGAAAGTTGCTCTAGTAGGAAATCCAAATACTGGAAAATCATCGTTATTCAATGCACTAACCGGACTAAATCAAAAAGTTGGAAATTTTCCTGGTGTAACGGTTGATAAAAAATATGGAACCTGTAAACTTCCAAACCAGCAGGTAATACAGATCATTGATTTACCTGGCTGCTATAGTTTATATCCAAAGACTCAAGATGAGGCGATTGTTTATGACGTTTTATCAAATAAAAACAACGAATCTCATCCAGATCTAGTGGTTGTTGTGGTTGATGCAACCAACTTAAAGCGTAATCTATTACTTTATTTCCAGGTTGCAGATTTGGGAATACCTTTGATCTTAGCATTAAATATGAACGACCTGGCTGAAAAAGAACAGGTCTATGTTGATGCGGATAAGCTATCAGAACGTTTAGGCGTACAAGTTGTCAAAATAAGTGCCCGGAACAATGAAAATATAGATGGCATAAAAAGGGCAATTGTTACTGCTCCAAACTTTGCAATTCATTCTTCAACATACGCTATTCCTCACACTTCTCAAAATCTGGTTGATCACATCTCTCATCAATTTGCGAGTGACAATGAATATGCAAGTCTTTTATTAGCTCATCAGTATTCGAATGTTAAACATTTATCGAAGGATGAAACTGAACAGTTGGATAGACTTATTGAAGAACAGAACTTTAAGTCAAAGGATCAACAAGTTGAAGAAACTATTTGGCGTTATAATTATATTGATAAGCTGATCAAAGAATGTGTGCAGGTAGTGCCTAAACCTGAAGCGCCCAGTTTGACAGATCGGATAGATGATGTCTTAACGCATAAGGTTTGGGGTTTCGTTGTTTTCTTTTTTATTTTACTGATAATTTTCCAATCTATTTTTTCCTGGGCTGAATATCCAATGGCTTTAATTGAAAATCTATTTTCATGGCTAGACCAAATAGGACATTCCTATTTGCCTGCTGGAGCATTTACTGATTTGCTATTAAACGGAATTTTGGCTGGATTAGGCGGAGTATTGGTCTTTATTCCTCAAATCGCCATTCTTTTTATGTTTATAGCTGTTTTGGAAGATACAGGTTACATGGCACGCATCACTTTTCTTATGGATAAAATGATGCGAAAAGTAGGTTTGAGTGGAAAATCAGTAGTGCCAATGATTGGAGGCTTAGCTTGTGCTGTTCCTTCTATAATGGCAGCCCGAAACATAGAGAGCTGGAAAGATCGGATCATTACCATTATGGTTACTCCTTTAATTAGTTGTGCGGCTCGTTTGCCAGTATACATTCTATTGATATCATTGGTTGTTCCTGACGATAAGGTTTTTAGCGTCTTTGACTTACGAGGATTGACCTTATTAGGTTTGTATATTTTGGGCACGGCAGGTGCTGTGCTTGTAGCCTGGATCATGAAAAATTTAATCAAAGGGAAAGAAGCTTCCTATTTTATCATGGAATTGCCTGTTTATCGTAAACCGCGTTGGAGAAATGTATTCTTAACGATGTATGATAAAGTGAAGACCTTTATTTTTCAGGTTGGTAAAATTATTATAGCTATCTCTATTGTTTTATGGGTTGCAGCCAGCTACGGACCACCAAAGAGGATGGAACAGATTGATCTTAAGTACGAATCTTCTGAATTCGTTAATAACCATTCAGAAGAGGATTTAGATCGTATGAAATCGGCAGAAAGACTTGAGAACTCTTTTGTTGGTATATTAGGAAAATCAATAGAACCAGCTATTCGCCCCTTAGGTTTTGACTGGAAAATCGGGATTGCTTTAATTACTTCAGTAGCTGCGCGCGAAGTTTTTGTAGGTACCATGGCTACGATCTATAGTGTTGAAGGATCAGATGATGATACTACAAATATTAGAGAAGTGATGGCGGCAGCCAAAGACCCGGTAACAGGCCAAAAAGTATATACCACGGCTACAGCTTTCTCGCTGATGGTGTTTTATGCCTTTGCGATGCAATGCTTGAGTACGATTGCAGTCGTGAAACGCGAAACAAACGGTTGGAAATGGCCGGTCATACAATTTACATATATGACGGTGATGGCATATTTAGCAAGTTTGGTTGTCTATCAATTATTGAAGTAGGCATGGACCATTTAAGCATTCTAAAAGATTACGTGCCGCTGGAAGCTGCACAGCTTCTAACACAGTGGATCACGGATTCTTCATGTCAATTTACAATTTCAGGTAACAGAAGAAGTAAATTTGGTGATTATCGCCCCCCATTTAAAGGGAAGGGGCATCGTATTTCAGTCAATTATAATTTGAATCAATATGCTTTCCTTATCACTACTGTTCATGAATTCGCTCATCTCAAGACCTGGAAAGAACATAAAAATAGAGCGAAACCTCATGGTTTGAGCTGGAAAAATAATTTTAAGGTTTTAATGGAGCCCTTCTTCGCAATGAATCTGTTTCCAGAGGATATTAAAAGCGCCGTTTCTTTGTATTTGTCGAATCCGGGTGCATCCAGCTGCACAGATCTCAATCTCTTTAGAACGCTGCAGAAATATGATGAAGGAAAGAAAGAACATGTGATTTTGGAGCAGCTTCCTGAAAACTCCACGTTTGTGATTTCAACGGGAAGGGTCTTTGAAAAAGGGCAGAAGCTTAGAAAAAGGTACAGGTGTATTGAGAAGCCAAGCGGAAAAATATATTTATTTAATCCCCTGGCTGAGGTGAAAATCTTAAGCTAATTTAATGTTTATCTTCGTTTTTTTCTTTCCATTGCTTACTGAATGATTTTTCAGCAACAATGGGTAAAGCTCTGCGTTTTCCCCAGCTCTTTTTAAAAAAGTTTCTCAGAACCCAGTTTTTTACTTTTCCGCCAACCTGATCGATCAAATTTCGGTTTGTAATGGCTTTTGTAAAAAATTTCCATCCTATCCGTTCTATAACAGGACTCAGGCCTTCTTTTACGGCATCCCGGCGATTTGCCAAAAGCATGTTATGGATATCAATTTTTACCGGGCATACTTCGGTGCATTTTCCACAGAGACTGGATGCATAGCTTAAGTGTTTAAACGCTTCCATGCCTTTCATGTGTGGTGTTATCATGGAACCGATCGGACCGCTATAAGTAGTATTATAAGTATGTCCTCCAATGTTCTTATAAACGGGGCAGGCGTTTAAACAAGCACCGCAACGAATGCAATAGAGTGCTTGTCGTTGATCCTCTTTCGCCAAAACGTTGGTTCGACCATTATCCAACAGGATAATATACATTTTATCCGGACCATCTGTTTCTCCTTCTTGTCTCGGACCGCCAATAATACTATTATAAACAGTTAAATTTTGTCCGGTACCATGGCTTGAAAGTAAGGGCCAAAACAAGTCAAGATCACTAATACTAGGAATGAGTTTTTCTATTCCGACTATTGCAATATGGGTTTTAGGGAAAGTGGTGCTTAATCTGATATTGCCTTCATTCTCAGTTAATGCAATACTTCCCGTATCAGCGATTAAAAAGTTTGCCCCTGTTATTCCGATATCAGCCTGTAAGAATTTTTCTCTTAAAAGTTCTCTTGCTTTTAAAGTTAATTGTTCTGCGGTAGCATCAATTGGAGTGTTGAATTTCTCATTGAATAGCTTAGCAATGTCTGCCAGATTTAAATGCATGGCAGGGGTAACAATATGATAAGGCTTTTGACCTAAGAGTTGAACAATGTATTCTCCTAAATCACTTTCTACAGGTTCAATACCTTGCTGCTCAAGGAATTCATTTAAATCAATTTCCTCCGTGGTCATTGATTTAGACTTTACTACCTTTTTAGCATTTGTTTCTCTTACTATTTTTAAGATCTCTTGCCTTGCCTCTTCTGCATCATTGGCCCAAATAACTTTTCCACCTTTCTTCTGAAAATTAGCTTCAAACTCGGGCAAGTATTTGTCCAAATTTTCCATTATTTTCCATTTCAGGCTGTATCCCTTTCTTTTTGAGTTTTCCAGGTTATTAAAACGAGAGATGCCAACTTCAACTGCAGCGTTATATTTATCAATATTATGATTGATAATCTTTCTGTGATCTAAGTCAAAGGCCTTCGATTCACTTTCTGTTTGAAATATACTTGCTGGTTTTGAAGGCATAGTCTTCCGTTTTATTTTTTATTGGAATCAACAATTAATCTTTTATCCCGATTGGCTATTTCCCAGGCCGTATAAAAGACTAACTTAGTCCGTTTTACGAGCATTTCAAAATTAATCTTATCTACAGTGTCTCCGGGTTTGTGATAATCTTCATGCACACCATTGAAATAAAAAATTACAGGTATACCGTTTTTAGCAAAATTATAATGATCTGAACGATAGTAAATACGTTCAGGATCATTTGGATCATTAAATTTATAATCTAATTCTAAATTAGTGTAAAGAACATTTGCATTTTCACTAATTTTATGAAGCTCTGAACTTAATTTATCTGAACCAATAAGATAGATATAATTGGGGTTTGATTCGTGGTCAGGATCTATTCGACCAATCATGTCAATATTCAAATCACTTACTGTATTCTCTAACGGAAAAACTGGATAGCGAGTATAATAATCAGAACCCAATAAACCTTTTTCTTCACCTGTCACTAGTAGGAAGAGAATGCTTCGTCTGGGGCCATTGCCTTCTTTCTTACTTTTAGTAAAAGCTTTTGCCATCTGCAACACACCAGTTGTTCCAGACCCATCATCATCTGCTCCATTGTATATTTCACCATCTTGAATACCAACATGGTCATAATGAGCTGAAATTACAAGTAATTCATCTTTTAAATCAGAACCTTCCAAATATCCTAAGACATTCTGAGATTCAACAGGCTTTACGCTCGTCCCAAAAGCCGTTGATACTTTTGCTTTTAGAACCTTGCTAGCAGGCTTTCCGGTTTTGTTGATTATATCTTTTAACTCATTAAGAGATGTTCCGGACTGATTTAAAAGAATATCCGTTAAGTCTTGAGTGATGTGAGCTACTGGAGTCGTATTTGAAGTGGATTTAAAGTCGTCTTTGAGCATAATTCTTGATCGGTCCATAAAAGATGCAAAACGATCAATCCTGTCTGAAACATCCGATGACACTGCAAGCACGAGCATTGGCTTTTTTGCCAAGATGGCCTGGAGACGTTTATTTCTTTGTGTTGACCAATCCGAAAGCTGGGCTGTCCCAGTTATATATGAAATGTTATTTTCATTGATAGGTTCACCCTCGTTGATAAGTAATACAACCTTTCCTTCTATATCAAGGTTTTTTAAATCATCGTATTTCTCATTGCTGATACCATAACCAATAAATACTATATTATTAGAGTTGATAGATTTTTCTTCGCCCGAACCGGTCATATAAAATCCTTCACCAACTTTATATTTATTATCATTCAGGCTAAAGTCAGTAACTTCGAATTTTGTTTCAACCAATTCTACTGGTTGAAAATAGCTGTTATTTACAGGCGCTATTAAATCGAGTTTTTTAAATTCGTCAGCAATAAATTTTGCTGCTTTCTGTCCCCCGGGTTTCCCTGTATCACGCCCTTCAAATTCGTCAGATGCTAAAATCGTTAATTGTTTTCTTGCATCATTTTCGTTAATCTCATTTGCATATTTTGAAGCTGTTGAGTCCCGTTGAGCACATGCAATTGAGGAAATACCAAAACAAAACAGTAGTAATGCTAAGTTTTTTAAACGCATAGTATTGATCAATATTTTCTTAATGAATATTTTAGTTACAGGAAATTTTATTTACTCGGTTTTCATGGCGTCCGCCTTCGAATGATGTTGATAGAAATGCTTTCACAATGTCTTTTGCTTCTTCAACCGTTATAAATCTTGAAGGTATACAAACGATGTTGGCATTATTATGTTGCCGCGCAAGTATAGCAACCTCCCTATTCCAGCAAAGAGCAGCGCGGATCCCCTGATGCTTATTTGCAGTAATTGCGACTCCGTTGGCGCTTCCACAAATTAATATTCCAAATCCCTGAACCTTGCTTTCAACAGCTTCCGCTACCGGATGGGCGAAATCAGGGTAGTCTACTGAATTGCTATCATACGTTCCAAAGTCTTTGGAATTATAACCTAGTTCATGGATGTAATTTTTTAAAATTTCTTTGTATTCGTAACCCGCATGATCTGCGCCAATTGCGATATTTCGTGAAGTTTCCATATTTATGAATTAAAGAATTCCTTTTCGTTTTTTAATTTATTTTTTTGTACCCGCTCTGATACGATGATACTAATCTCGTACAATAACAGTAATGGGAAAGTAACAGACAACATGGTGATTACATCTGGCGTTGGAGTTACAATTGCAGCAATAATCAAAATTATAATAAATGCATATCGTCTGGTCGAACGCATAAATTGTGGTGTCATGATCCCGATCTTTGACAAGATAAAAATAATGATAGGCAATTCAAATACAACTCCGGTTCCTAATGAAATTGTGGCAATAGAAGATAAATAGGAACTAATTGTAATCTGGTTCGTTACTTCACTACTTACATTAAAATTACCTAAAAAGTTAACTGATAAAGCACAGATGATGTAATAACCAAATAATACTCCAAGAGCAAAGAGGATACTTGCGAAAGATACAAATCCTTGGGCCGATTTCCTTTCTACTTCAGATAGAGCCGGTTTAACGAAGAGCCAGATCTCATACAACAGATAAGGAAAACCTACCATGACACCGATAAGCAAAGATGAATTTATCTGTAAAGTAAATTGGCCGGCTAATTCGGTGTTAATAAGGTTAATTGGTATTTCCTGTACACAGAAATCAGCACCCAGATTAAATCTTTCTGCTAATTGACACATCATTCGATAAGTCCAGAAGTCCGTTCTTAATGGCCCCATGATGATATCATCAAAAATAAAATCATAAAATCCAAAAGCGAATCCCATAAAAACAAAGACAGCGATTGCCACGCGGATTAAATGCCAGCGCAGAACCTCTAAATGTTCAAAGAAAGACATTTCAGCTTCTAAGTTTTTACCCTTTTGCTTTATTGCATCTAATAGTTTTTTACTGCTTGTATTACTCATGATTGTCGAAAAACAAAAATACCATTCTAATAATAAAGAATGGTATTTAAAATTATATTACATAAATCTCGATAAGATTACTCAGATAAATCAAAGGTCTCCATAAATTTCGTCGTGAAATTTCCAGCCCTGAAATTAGGGTCAGCCATTAACCTTAAATGTAAGGGAATTGTAGTCTTTATTCCTTCAATTACAAACTCGCTCAACGCACGTTCCATGGTAGAGATAGCCTCTTCTCTGGTTTGCGCTACACAAATCAATTTTGCTATCATTGAATCGTAGTAAGGAGGAATTGTATAACCTGCGTATACATGAGTGTCTACACGCACGCCGTGACCACCAGGAGAATGGAAATTGGTGATTGTTCCGGGAGATGGTCTAAAGTTATTGAATGGATCTTCTGCATTAATTCTGCATTCAATGGCATGCATTGTTGGTTCGTAGTTATTACCTGAAATAGGAACTCCACTTGCAACTTTAATCTGTTCTTTTATTAAGTCGAAATTTATCACTTCCTCAGTCACTGGATGTTCAACTTGAATACGCGTATTCATTTCCATGAAATAGAAGTCGCCATGCTTATCAACTAAAAATTCAATCGTACCAGCACCTTCATAGTTTACAGCTTTCGCACCTTTAATTGCAGCTTCACCCATTCTTCTTCGAAGATCAGGTGTAATAAAAGGTGAGGGAGCTTCTTCAACTAGTTTTTGATGTCTCCGTTGAATTGAGCAATCTCTTTCTGAGAGATGACAAACTGTTCCATACTGATCTCCTATGATTTGAATTTCAATATGTCGCGGATCCTCAATAAACTTCTCAAGGTAAATTCCGTCATTACCAAACGCGGCGGCTGCTTCCTGCCTTGCAGAGTCCCAAGCTGGTTCAAATTCTTCATCGTTCCAAACTATTCGCATTCCTTTACCTCCACCACCTGCTGTGGCCTTTAAGATAATCGGGTAGCCAATTGTTTCTGCGACTTGAATACCTTCTTTTATGTCCTTGATCAAGCCTTCCGACCCAGGAATTGTAGGAACTCCTGCTTTTTGCATGGTTTCCTTTGCGGACGCTTTATCGCCCATTGCATTTATTTGGGCAGCAGTGGCACCAATAAATTTGATGCCATAATCTGCACAGGTTGCTGAGAATTTAGCATTTTCAGATAAAAAACCGTAGCCAGGATGAATCGCATCAGCATTTGTTACTTCTGCAGCTGATAATATATTTGGAATATTTAAATATGAATCTTTACTCGCCGGGGGACCAATGCAAACAGCTTCGTCTGCAAAGCGAACATGTAAGCTATCTCGATCTGCCGTAGAATAAACAGCAACACTTTTAATTCCCATTTCACGACAAGTGCGAATAATGCGAAGAGCAATTTCGCCACGATTAGCAATGAGTATCTTTTTAAACATAATGGACTTTTAATTTTGCTTTATAGCGATAGATTTGAAAAGACCCTACATTAAGGGTTATGCATAAAGGAGATTTTGTTAACTAGGATCTACCAAAAATAATGGTTGATCGTATTCAACAGGTTGTGCATTATCAACCAAAACCTTCACTATTTTTCCAGACACTTCTGATTCAATTTCGTTGAATAGTTTCATTGCCTCAATGATACAGATCACTTGTCCGGCAGAAACAGAATCACCTACATTCACGAATAAAGGTTTGTCTGGGCTCGACGAACGGTAAAATGTTCCAATCATAGGAGATTTAATCGTAATAAGTTTTGAAGTATCCTCCACTGCAGCCTTTGGTTCTGCTGCGACAGGTGCGGCAGCTACCGGAGCTGGAGCATTTGATACCGGTTGTTGTGTTTGTGGCAGAGTAGCATTTACATAGGTTGGTTCCTTGCTCGTTTTAATCGTGATTTTAAAATCCTGCTCCTCTATAGAAACTTCGTTTACACCAGATTTGGCAACGAACTTAATTAGATCTTGAATTTGTTTAATATCCATTGATGTATTATTTATAATAGTTTAACAATGTTTATATTGTATTATAGTACTCAGGCTTTCTTAATAAGCCCATTTTAAATAAACTGATCCCCAGGTAAAACCACCTCCAAAGGCAGCTAATACCAAAACGTCATCTTTTTTAAGTTGATTTTCCCAGTCCCATAAACAAAGTGGAATTGTTGCATTTGTAGTATTACCGTACTTTTGAATATTGATCATTATTTTCTCCGCACCGATACCCATGCGATTTGCAGTTGCGTCAATAATTCTTTTATTTGCCTGATGAGGCACTAGCCAGTTAACATCTTTGCCGGAAAGATGATTTCTTTCCATGATTTCAGCTGCTGCATCTGCCATATTGGTAACTGCAAATTTGAATACCTGAGGGCCTTCCTGATGAATGAAATGTTGCTTGGCACTAACTGTTTCATGACTAGCAGGCTTGAATGAACCACCTGCTTCTTGATACAGATAATGTCTGCCCGTACCATCACTTTTTAAAACTGAATCCAGTACCCCGTTACCCTCCGTATTAGGTTCCAATAAAACAGCCCCACATCCATCCCCAAATAAAATGCATGTAGTACGATCAGTGTAGTCTACAATCGATGACATTTTATCGCCACCAACAATAAGAACCTTTTTATGTTTGCCTGATTCAATAAACTGGGCACCGGTTGTCAACGCAAAAAGGAATCCTGAACATGCAGCCTGTAAGTCATACCCCCATGCATTTTTTGCACCGATCTTATCTGCCAAAATATTGGCAGTAGCGGGGAATACCATATCAGGTGTTGCTGTTGCAAATATTATCAAATCAATGTCTTCGGCCGAAATGCCTCTTTTTTTGAGTAGTCCCTGTACTGCAGGTACTGCAAGATCCGAAGTTGCCAATCCTTCTCCTTTTAATAGTCGACGTTCTTTAATGCCAGTTCTGGATACGATCCATTCGTCATTTGTGTCGACAAGCGTTTCCAGTTCTTCATTTGTAAGAACATAAGGAGGAACGTAGCCATTTACCGCTGTTATTGCAGCATGAATTTTAGACATTATTTTAAATTTTAATTAAAGGCGGTTTTGATTTTGTCAATTATTTTTGATTCGATCATCAGCCGCGAAAGTAAGATCATATTTTTTATAGCCTCTGGACTAGATATTCCATGACCAATTATAACCGGAGCGTTAACTCCCAGAATTGGACTTCCACCATATTGTTCATAATTAAAGCGATCAAAGAATTCGTCTTTAAAATTTCTTTTATCAACCAAATCATGGAAAGATTCCGCTAGTTTTAAAACGATATTCCCAACAAAACCATCACACACCATTACATCCGCTTTATCATTAAATAAGTCTCGTCCTTCAATATTACCTATAAAGTTAAGCCCTTCTTTCTCTTTTAAAAGAGGATATGCAGCATGAGTAAGATTATTTCCTTTCTCTTCTTCTTCACCTAGATTAATGAGACCTACTTTGGGGTTTGGTATATTATATAGGTGTTCTGCGAAAAGACTTCCTAACATCGCAAATTGTACCAGCGTTTCAGCTTTGCAGTCCGAATTGGCTCCTACGTCTAATAGTATACCAAAACCGCTTGTTTCTTTTGGGATATTAGAAGCGATGGCAGGTCGGATTACGCCTGCAACACTTTTAACACTAAACATAGCTCCAACCAGCATAGCGCCAGTGTTTCCAGCAGAAGCAAAAGAATCGATCTTCCCTTCCTTAAGTAACTGAAAACCTACACAAATACTGGCATTGGGTTTTTGGGTGATGGCTTTGGTTGGATGCTCATTCATACCAATGTTTTCGGTTGTATGAACATATTCAAAATCGCCAATGTTTCCTCCGGCTTGTTGAATAATTTTTTGCGCCTGGTCTTTATCACCGATAAGAACGAGATTTTGATCTGACGATAATGTCTTTTGAGCCTCTATGGCTCCCAAAACAAGTGCTTTTGGGGCAAAATCACCCCCCATAATGTCTAAGCCAATCTTCATTCTATTTTATTTTTTTTAAAAATAGTAAAAAACATCCCAAGGTACCACTTTTTAGTGAACCCGGGGATGTTTTACGTTAGAAAAAATAAATTTATGCAAGTGCTGTATTTTCAATAAGTACTTTGCCATTGTAATACAAAACACCGTCAACATCGTATGCTCGGTGGGGCAAATGTACAGCACCTGTTGTTTGGCAGGTAGTAAGGCTGGGTGCTACAGCTTTATAATGCGTTCTTCTTTTATCTCTTCTCGATTTAGAGGTTTTACGTTTTGGATGTGCCATCTCGATTTAATTATTTAATTATTATTTCTTTATTTTATTTAATACTTCCCAACGGGGGTCAATGCTTTTTGATTCGCTTTCTTTGCTATCAATAGATAAGTCTTTGATTTTATTAATCATTTCCAAATCACATGAAGGTGTGTTGCCCGGATCCTTACAGCGATTATTAAACGGTACAGCCAGGTTAATATATTCATATATTAAAGGTGCTACATCTAATTCGTGATCCTTTTTTGATAAAACTAATATCTCTTCTGTGTTCTCACTCAGATCTTCATTTCCGAAAAACTTAATAATAAGCCTTTCATTAATTTTTGTTTCGGCCGGAAAGCTACTTAAACATACATCGCAATCCAAATTAATAAATCCCGATATATCAAAAGTGGCAATCATCATTGTTTCTTGTTTATCAAGAGTAATGATCGCTTTCAGTTTTCCGTCTTTAGCAATTGAGTATTCAAATTCGTCAAAAAAACGTTTATCTATTTCATACTCGAAAACATGCCGGTCTAATTTTAGACCAGTATACGGAATGTGATAATGTTGTAAATAGTTCAAAGCACGATATTTGAGCCTGCAAATTTATGGAATATTTATAACTTGTGAAAGTATTTTAAGGAATACCTCAATTTCATCTTTTTCTTATAGTTAAAAGACGTTAAATTCCCTCTCTAATCCCGATCTCTTGATAACCTTCTTACTTTTAATGGATTGGATAATAATTCTATTTGTTCTCTTCTTTGCTTTACGATTGCTACGGCAGCAAATATAGCCTCCCTAAAAGATTCAGGTGAAGCTAGATTTTTACCAGCGATATCAAAGGCAGTTCCGTGATCGGGCGATGTTCTTACAACAGACAAGCCCGCCGTGAAATTAATGCCATTATGAAATGCAATATGTTTAAAAGGAATTAACCCTTGATCATGATACATCGCTAATATACCATCAAAGCTCTTATAAGCATTACCTGCAAAAAAACCGTCTGCAGGATAAGGGCCAAAAGCGAAAATGCCTTCTTCATGTGCACGTTCAATTGCTGGTTCAATAATTTCCTTTTCTTCCAGACCAATTAATCCGTCGTCACCAGCATGAGGATTTAGCCCAAGAACAGCTATTTTAGGTTTTTCAATCCAAAAATCATCTTTTAAACACTGGTTCATTAATTTTAGTTTGGAAACAATTGATTCCTGGTTAATATTGTCAACAATTTCTTTTACCGGAACATGACCTGTAACCACTCCTATGCGTAAGTCTTCACTTATCATAAACATCAATGAATCTTCAGAAGAAGTTCTCGATTGGATATACTCCGTATGTCCGGGAAAATGGAAGGCCTCACTTTGAATTGTTTTTTTATTGATAGGAGCTGTAACAAGCGCATCAATTTTTCCTGCTACCAGATCGTTAACTGCATTTTCTAAGGAAATAAAAGCATATTTTCCACCCGTCTCATTGGCTTCTCCTGGAGTGATTTTTACATCTTCATCCCAGCAGTTAATCATATTTGCTCTTTTGTCATGAGCTTGCTCGGTAGATGTGATCACATTGAAGCTGAAGTCATTTAAACCAATATTTTTCCGGTAATAGGATGCTATTTTAGTGTTTCCATAAACTATCGGAGTACAAAAATCAAGCATACGATTGTCGGCAAACGTTTTGATAATTATTTCCAAGCCAATGCCGTTTACATCACCAATTGAAATACCAACTTTTAGTTTTTTTTCGCTCATTTTTTTTGCTTAGGAATACCAAAAGTATGAAAAATGATAGATTATTTCAATTTTGCTTATGTTGCATCCTCATTTAACTAAATAATTTTCAATTATCTTTGTTCGAATTAAAATCTCATAAATGGCAGTACGTGCAAAGAAACATCTGGGTCAACATTTTTTAACTGATAAAAATGCAGCAGCAAAAATCGTGAATGCAATGCAGAACGAAGGGCGATTTAAGACCGTTCTTGAAGTTGGGCCAGGAATGGGCGTGCTTTCAGATATCTTGCTTTTAAATAAAAACTACACAACCTGGTTAATCGATATTGATCCGGAATCAATTCAGTATTTAAGAGAAAAATATCCGGAATTGGACGAGCGATTGATTTTAGGTGATTTCTTAAATTTGGACTTCAAGCAGCTTTTTAATGAGAAAATAGCTATTATCGGGAATTTTCCTTACAATATATCTTCACAAATTTTATTTAAAATTTTAGAACAACGAGATCAGGTTATCGAAATGGTAGGCATGTTTCAGAAAGAAGTGGCTCAGCGTTGCATTGCAAAGCCTGGAACGAAAGAATATGGCATTTTGAGTGTCTTTTTACAAGCATATTATAATCTTGAGTATTTGTTTACAGTAAAAGCAGGTTCATTCAATCCTCCGCCAAAAGTTCTATCCGGTGTAATTCGATTAGAAAGAAATGAGGTTGAAAAATTAGATTGTGATGAAAAACTATTTTGGCAAGTTGTGAAGGCAGGATTTAATCAACGTAGAAAAACACTTCGCAATGCACTGTCTTCCTTAGTCAATAAAGACAAAATGATTGAGAATGATTTTTTGGATCTGCGTGCTGAACGCCTGTCTGTAAATGACTTTGTTGCCTTAACAAATATGATATCCGAAACACGATGAATACGTTAGATACTGCTGCCCTTCGTTTATTAATTGTTGATGATCTTCATCCAGTTTTTATTGATATGATTCAGGATGCAGGGGTTACTTGTGATTATAGGCCAACGATCACTCGAAATGAAACTCTTGCTATAATCAAAGATTATGATGGATTAATTCTGCGTTCAAAATTTAAAGTCGATTCAGAAATGATTGATGCAGCTACAAAGTTAAAGATCATTGGTCGGGCGGGGGCGGGGGTTGATAACATTGATCAGGTACATGCAGAAAGAAAAGGGATTCAGTTGTTTTCTGCACCGGAAGGTAATTGTGATGCTGTTGGAGAGCATATGCTTGCTATTCTACTGGCATTATTGAATAAATTAAATATTGGAAATGCTGAAATCAGAAACGGTCTTTGGCTTCGTGAAGAAAACAGGGGGATTGAGTTGGGTGGTAAAACGGTCGCTTTAATTGGCTACGGGAACAATGGAAGTGCTATGGCTAAAAAATTATCAGGCTTTGATGTAAATGTAATTGCCTACGATAAGTATAAATCAAATTTTAGTGATCACTTTGTGACGGAAGTTCAAATGGATGAACTGTTTTTGAGGGCCGACGTCCTGAGTTTACATATACCCTTAACTACCGAAACAAGCAGACTGGTAAACAAAGTTTTTTTGGACAAATTTAGTAAGCCAATATTTTTCTTAAATGGTTCAAGAGGTGAGATCGTAGAAATCGATGCAGTGATTGAAGGATTACGAAAGAATAGGATTCTTGGTGCCGGTTTAGATGTGCTGCCAGTAGAAAAGTTTCCTGAGTTAAAAAATGCTTCCTGGTACAATGAATTGATATCTTTTAGCAATGTTATACTGACACCTCATGTTGCTGGTTGGTCAAAACAGTCATATTTTAAGCTTTCCAAAATTTTAGCAGAAAAAATAGTGAAGTTTTGGCGATAGAGAAGGCTAAAAATATTGCAAGATATAAACGCTTAAAAATTGCAGAATAAGAGTACCATCCAAAAATAAAAAATAATAGTATTCATTCTTTTCCCATCTGGACCTAAAGATTAACCACCCGGTTAATAGCGTTACTAAAATTAATCCGATGGTAGCAAAAGTCAGATGATTTACAAAAATGAGCAAAAAAATAACATACAATATTAATAGACTTTGACAAAGCAAATAAGCTTTCTTTTCTCCTAGAATTACCGGAAGGGTCTTTAAATTATATTGCTTGTCCTGAAATAAATCACGTATATCGAATGGAATTGTTATCGCTGTAACGAACAGAAACCGTTTTACGGTCAATAATAAAAGATCTGTTAAGGAAACAGAAATACCTGAGCTTTTTAATTCGATAATTGGGACACAAACGCAGCTGAGAGCCCATACCATAGCAATAATAAATAGTTTGGCCCCTGGAAGATTTCTTAATCCAAAACGATTTGAAGCTCCTTTAAAAAGAGGAAAATTATATGATAAAGCCAATAATCCGGTTAGAGAAAGTAAAATGATTGTGTTTAAACTTAGCTGTAATAAGAGCGGTATTAAAGCTACTGAAGACAAAGCTGTTAGAAAGAGTACTAGTTTATAATGTGAGTATATCCAGTGCACCCGTCGATGCGGTGAACTTAGCGGTTTTTTGGGCCGCGCTAAAATCATGCTAAAATTATACAAAGAGAGCGTAGAGCAGCCCAAAAGGGCAATTACAGTCAGATTCGGTTGGGTATTTAATAGCAAATAAGTTAAGGCTCCCTGGGCCATAGCACAGCAAGCAATAAATATATTGCTGAATAGAATAAAATCTAGAAATCGCGCAAATGGGGTATAACGCATCCTTAAATTTAGGATTCTTTTGTTAACTAAGCAGCAATACTGTTCGGGATATTATTAAATACTACTAGGACTATGCTGAAAAGGATGTTCCACAACCACATGTAGATTCTGCGTTTGGATTATTAAACATAAATCCTCTTGCATTTAATCCGCTTTGAAAATCGATTTCCATACCAGCCAAATACATTCCATGCGCTTGATTCATGAATACTTTAATCCCGTCAATAAGAAATTCAGAATCGCCGTCTTTTTTTTGATCAAAACCTAAAATGTAATTTAAGCCAGAACAACCCCCGCCTTCTACACCTATCCTTAATCCAAAATCATCACCTATTTCTTGTTGGTCTTTTAGTTTTAACAATTCTTTAATTGCACCTTCTGTAAAAGTTACTGGTGCTACTGTTGAAGTTTCTTTTACCATTATTTTTCAATTTAACATACAAATATACACCAAAATGTTCATTTTTGTTAAATTCTATACATTTTGACCGAATAGAAACATTAGCTTACCCAAGCTAATTAATAGGATATCGGATTGATCAACCTAATTTAACATTATATGGCCACCAGCAAGCAAACCTCATCAGGAATCGAAATAAAGGAAGTATACAATACATGTAAGCCAATGGAAGAGCTTCCCGGAATCTTTCCTTTTACGCGCGGTGTGAAAAAGGATATGTATCGGGGAAAGTTATGGACAATGCGTCAATATGCCGGTTTTTCAACAGCAGAAGAATCTAACAAAAGATATCACTATTTATTGGCACAGGGAACGATGGGCTTGTCTGTTGCTTTTGATCTTCCTACTCAAATTGGATATGATTCTGATGATGACATGGCTGATGGGGAGGTAGGTAAAGTTGGTGTTGCCATCGATTCGCTTGCAGATATAGAACGTCTTTTTGACGGAATTGAACTCGAAAAGATAACTACTTCTATGACGATTAATTCTACAGCACCCGTATTATTGGCGATGTACATAGCTTTAGCTAAAAAGCAAGGTGCTGACTTGAGAAAACTTTCAGGTACCGTTCAAAATGATATACTTAAGGAGTATGTTGCCAGAGGAACCTATATTTATCCTCCTAAATATTCAATGAGGCTAATAACGGATGTTTTTGAATATTGCAGCAATGAGCTGCCTAAATGGAATACAATTTCAGTTTCCGGATATCATATTAGAGAAGCCGGGTCAACGGCGGTTCAGGAATTAGCTTTTACTTTAGCAAATGGTAAGGCATACTTACAATCTGCTATAAATAAAGGATTAGATATCAATGTTTTTGCTTCTCGTATATCCTTCTTTTTTAATTGTCATAACAATTTTTTTGAAGAGATAGCAAAATTTAGAGCGGCAAGGAGAATGTGGGCCAAAATAACAAAAGATCTTGGTGCTACCAGTGGGAAAGCGCAATCTTTGCGTTTTCATGCGCAAACGGGTGGTTCTACTCTGACTGCCCAGCAGCCGATGAATAATATCGTTCGTGTGAGTAATCAGGCATTAGCTGCCGTCTTGGGAGGCGCGCAGTCAATTCATACAAATGGTTATGATGAAGCTATTTCATTGCCTACCGAAGAGGCAGCAAAAATCGCGCTGAGAACACAGCAGATAATTGCTTACGAGAGTGGGGTGGTAGACACGGTTGATCCTTTGGGTGGGTCGTTTTTTGTTGAGAACTTAACCAACGAAATGGAAGAGGCGGCATTTAGATACATAGCGGAAATTGATTTAATGGGAGGAGCAGTACAAGCAATCGAAAATGGATTTATGCAAGATGAGATTGCTAGTGCATCGTATGATTTTCAAACTGCTGTTGAGCGAGGCGAGCAAATTGTGATAGGTGTTAACAAGTATGTTGAAGATGCTATGAAACCTAAAAATGTTTTTCGCATAGATGACAGCATTCGCCAGACGCAAACATTAAAATTGAGTGCGCTAAAAAAACAACGATCTTCTGAGAAGATTCAAAAAGTACTAGAAGAATTAAAAATAGCTGCAGAAGGAAATCAAAATACAATGCCATTTATTCTGAAAGCAGTTGAAAACTATGCCACCATTGGTGAGATTTCGAATGTGCTCCGTAAAGTTTTTGGTGAGTTTAAGCCATAAAGTAAAAAAGAGTTACTTAAGGTCAGATGTTTCAAAATAGTGATGTTCAATCACCTGTATGTTTTTGTGTTTTTTAATTGGAAACCCGGCTGCATTTTCCTTATATTAAAGCGGAAAAATGAGGCTGTTTTTACTTAAAAAGCCGCCGGTTTTTTAGTAAAATATTAAAATGTTGATAATTTAAATTTTAGTTAATTTTAGTTCATAAAAAAGCGATTAAATGCATGTAAATAATTGTTTATCATGCAGTTGGACATTAAATCAAATTTATCTTTTTTTAATACATTTTTTTTATGACCTTCGGTTTTCCAATGGGTTATCAACATAGACACCCTCGAGTATTGTAAATCAGAATATTAACAAAATGAGTATGAATAAAACGTGTACGGACGTATGGAAAAACTGCCTTCAAGTTATAAAAGATAATATACCAGCAAGAAGCTTCACTACTTGGTTCGAGCCAATAACAGCTTTGCGTTTAGAAGGTGAAGTACTAACTATACAAGTGCCCAGTTTATTTTTTTATGAATGGCTTGAAGAGCATTATGTAAGTCTATTGCGTAAGACAGTAAAACAGCAATTAGGCGAGAACGGTAGACTAGAATACAATATCGTTGTTGAGAAATCGTCTAATAGTAATCCTTATACTACGAATATTCCCTCGCATGGAAATGGTGCAGCTGGTAACCGGCAATCAATTCCTATTCCCGTTGCTTTAAATAAAGATATTAAAAACCCATTTGTTATCCCCGGGTTAAAGAAATTACAAGTAAATCCACAATTAAATCAAAATTATTCTTTTGATAATTTTATTGAAGGGGATTGTAATCGTTTAGCGCGCTCAGCAGGCTATGCTGTTGCACAAAAGCCGGGTGGGACTTCTTTTAATCCATTGATGGTTTATGGTGGGGTTGGTTTAGGTAAAACTCACTTAGTGCAGGCTATCGGAAATGAGATAAAGAAAAACTATCCTGACAAATTAGTTATTTATGTTTCTTGCGAAAAATTTTGCCAGCAATTTGTAGATTCATTGAAAAATAGAACGATTAATGATTTTGTTAACTTTTATCAGGCAATGGACGTTATCATTATGGATGATGTCCATAATTTTGCTGGTAAGGAAAAAACTCAAGATATTTTCTTTCATATTTTTAATCACCTCCATCAATCTGGTAAACAGGTTATTTTAACATCAGATCAACCACCAAAAGATCTGTCTGGTTTAGTTGAACGTCTTTTAAGCCGTTTTAAATGGGGACTTTCTGCCGATATGCAAGTTCCGGATCTGGAAACAAGAATGGCTATTCTGCAAAAGAAAATGTATTCAGATGGGATAGAGCTTCCTTATGAGGTGGTTGAATATGTAGCAAATAATATCGATAATAATGTTCGGGAGTTAGAGGGGGCAATGGTTTCTTTATTAGCTCAATCCACATTGAACAAGAAGGAAATTGATTTGAACCTTGCAAAGGCAATGCTCAAAAATTTTATAAAAAACTCTCATAAAGAAATATCAATAGAATATATCCAAAAGCTGGTTTGCGATTATTTCGAGGTGCCTGTTGAAATGGTCAAATCTAAAACCAGAAAACGTGAAATCGTGCAAGCGCGGCAAATTTCTATGTATCTGGCCAAAAGTTATACTAAAACCTCTTTAAAATCTATTGGTGCGTTTTTTGGCGGTAGAGATCATTCTACAGTTATATATGCTTGCCAAACAGTTGTCGATTTAATCGAGACAGATAAGAAGTTTAAATCCTATGTACAGGATATTCAAAAAAAGTTAAAGTTAAGTTAGTTTGTAGTTAATTGAATGTGAAGTGTAATTTTTATTAAAAGAGAAAGGCCAGACATAATCTGGCCTTTCTCTTTTAATAGCATTTTCTATTTTACTTCGATAAATCGTTGCTTTACGATTTCTTCTTCTTTTTTAGTTAAATTGACGCTCAAAATTCCGTTTTCATAATTCGCTTGTATATCAGCAGTATTTATGCTTTCTGGTATATTGAAGCTGCGAGTAAAAGATTGGAAGTTGAATTCTCGTTTACTGAAGCATTTTTTGTCATCTGAATTTTCAGATTTTTCTTCTTTCTTTTCTGCACTAACAGAAAGAATGTCTTTTTCCAAATTAATTTTGAAATCTTCTTTTTTAAGACCTGGAGCAGCCAGTTCTATCTGGTAGCCAGCCTTTGTTTCAGATATGTTAACTGCAGGAACTTTGCTTGTTAAGCGGGTTTCTAAAAAAGGTTCGCTAAATAGTGTTTCAAAAACATTGTTCATCCATGGATCCATGTTTCTGTGTTTTTGGTTTGTTAATTTTGTTAAAGTCATTTTATTTTCTCCTTTTGATTTTTATTTGCTGTTTTTTCACTAATTATCAAAAGGAATACCAATTCGAATAATTTTACAAGTAAAGACAATATGTCATGATCCGTTATTTCTAAGGTGACATAATGTCTTGCTTCTTGCTTTAAGTACGAGTTCGGCCTTATAAAAAATAAGATTGGATCAATATTTCGCAAATCACTTGATAGCACTTGCAGTTTGGTTTGGTGAATTTATAAATCTTGGTCGAATATCTTTCCTGGATTCATGATACCGGTTGGATCAAACACCTGTTTAATTCCTCTCATCAGTGCTAAATGTGTTTCTGAAAACTTCAACGGCATATAGGGCTTCTGTACATAACCGATGCCGTGTTCCCCCGAAATCGTGCCACCAAGTGAGATGGTAAGATTGAATATTTCCTTTATTCCATCCGAAAGTTTATTATTCCAATCTTCATCGCTCATTGTCGATTTTATAATATTTACATGTAGATTTCCATCGCCTGCATGGCCATAGCAGACTGATTCAAACCCGTAATGTCTACCAATTTCCTTTATTCCCTTTATAAGCTTTGGTAATTCTGCTCTCGGAACTACTGTATCTTCTTCTTTATATATGGAATTTGATTTTACAGACACAGCCATCGTGCGCCTCATTGTCCAAAGAGCTTCTTTTTGAGCTGCTGTATCGGCAAGTAAAACATCCATGCAATTATTTTCTTCCAATACTATATTTATTTGCTCACATTGCTCTAGAAGAAAATCGAGGTTGTTCCCATCTACTTCAATTAATAGAAAAGCCTCTACTTCGTCTGCTAGATTAAAACTGATATTATCATGTTCAATTACCCATTCTACTCCTCTTCGTTCCATGAATTCCAACGAAGAAGGCGTTTGTCCGGCCCTGAAAATTGCTGAAACTGCTTCACAGGCTGACTCATTGCTTGGAAAAGAAGCCAACATAAGCATGTTGTCTTTTGGTTTAGGAATTAATTTTACTACAATTTCTGTAATGATGCCGAGTGTTCCTTCAGAACCAATAAACAATTGTGTCAGGTTATAACCTGAAGAGAACTTCAATGTATTTGCACCTGTCCAAATTATTTCGCCCGAAGGGAGCACGACTTGTAAATTTAATACATATTCTCTGATTGTACCATATTTTACAACCTGTGGGCCCCCACTTCCATGAGAAACATTGCCACCTATAAAACAAGAACCCTTACTGGCAGGATCAACAGGGTAGAATAAGTTTAACTCGGCTGCAGCATTGATCAGCTCTTCTGTGATTACACCTGGCTGAAGATGTGCTTGTAAATTCCGCTCATCAATTTTTATCAAACGATTCATTCGTTCCATGCATATTACCAAACCACCATAAATTGGTAAAGCTGCTCCGCTCAAACCCGTGCCCGCTCCACGCGGAGTAATTGGAATTAAGTTTTTTGAACAGATTTTAACCAAGGCAGAGACCTCTTCAGCAGTTTCTGGAAGTGCTACAACCTCCGGATAGAAATGTAAATCTTCTGTCTCATCGTGAGCGAATCTGGCTAAATCATCTTTTTGGAAAAACGTACGTTTATCGCCGGTTATTGTTATTATTTCAGCCAGAACTTCTGGAGTGATTGGATTGAATTCCATTTTAATCTTTATTATACCAAATTAAACTTACCCTTGCTTGTGCCTTATCGCCGCCAAACAGCGGATTTAATTTACAAATGCTAACTTCTATATTATTTAGTTTGGGAAACTTTTCCTTTATGCTATCAAGCATTTCATGCGCTACTGTTTCCAATAGTTTTCTTGGTTTACTCATAGAATCCTGAGCTATTGCGTATAATTGCTCATAGTTAACCGTATTTTCTAACTCGTCATTATTCAAATAATGATCAGTGAATGAGGTTTTGATTGATAAAGAGTATTCGTTCCCCAATAGTTGTTCTTCAGGATAAAAGCCATGATAGCTATAAAAACGAAGATTTTCTAAGTCTATCCGAATAATTTTCCCCATTCTGTTATTCAAAATAGTTTAGTGTATTAAAGCCGCCTTGTTTAAGATAATCCTCTTTTTGCATCTCTTTTAAGTCAGCCAACATCATATCCCGAATCAATGCAGCCAAGTCATACTTGGGCTTCCAACCCAGCTGTTGAAAAGCTTTTGTTGCGTCCCCGATTAAGAGTTCAACCTCTGTTGGACGAAAATATCGTGTATCCACCTTTACAACGGTTTGCCCAATTTTAATAAGCTCAGGATTTAATCCTAACGATAAAACCTGCTCTTCATCATATCCTATAATTACACCTCGCTCGTTTTCGTCTTTCCCGGCAAATTCAACTTCGATTCCTATCTCTTCAAAGCTCTTTCTTACAAACTCTCGGACTGTGGTTGTAACTCCGGTTGCAATCACATAATCCTCAGCTGTTTCCTGTTGAAGCATTAACCACATGGCTTCTACATAATCTTTTGCATGTCCCCAATCTCGTTTAGCAGAAAGATTACCGAGATATAGACAATCCTGTAAGCCCAATGCGATCTTGCTTACCGCACGTGTGATTTTCCGGGTAACAAAAGTTTCTCCCCGAATTGGACTTTCATGATTGAAAAGGATACCATTGCATGCATACATATTATATGCCTCACGATAATTGACTGTAATCCAATAGGCATATAATTTGGCAACCGCATATGGAGACCGGGGGTAAAAAGGAGTGCTCTCACTTTGTGGAACCTGCTGTACCAAACCATACAGTTCAGAAGTTGAAGCCTGGTAAACACGGCATTTATCTTTTAAGCCCAACATGCGAACAGCTTCCAAAAGTCGCAATGTTCCTAAACCATCAGCATTGGCAGTATATTCCGGTGTATCAAAACTTACTTTGACATGGCTTTGTGCTGCCAGATTATAGATTTCGTCAGGTTGGGTTTCCTGAACGATCCGGATTAGATTGGTTGCATCTGTTAAATCGCCATAATGTAAGGTGAAGCTTCGGTTCTTTTCATGCGGATCCTGATATAAATGATCGATACGTTCCGTATTAAAAAGAGAACTTCTACGTTTAACACCATGAACTATATATCCTTTTTTTAATAAGAATTCTGCCAAGTAGGCGCCGTCTTGTCCCGTTATTCCTGTAATTAAAGCAGTCTTCATTTAGGTTATAATTGTTGTTTTTTGTTTTAAAACTGTTTCCAATAGATATTTGCCATAACCACTTTTAACAAGCGGTTCAGCTATTTTTATTAATTGTTCAGCGTTAATGAAATTCATTCGATAAGCTACTTCTTCTATGCATCCAATTTTTAGACCCTGTCTTTCCTCTATAACCTGTACAAATTGGCCTGCCTGCATTAAAGAAGCAAAAGTGCCGGTATCCAGCCAGGCTGTTCCTCTGCTAAAAATACCAACCCGCAGATTGCTTTCTTCTAAATATGCTTTGTTAACATCTGTGATCTCATATTCTCCTCTTGCTGATGGCCGTAGGTTTTCTGCAATCGTAATTACTGAATTATCGTAAAAATAGAGACCTGGAACCGCGTAATCGGACTTTGGATATTCAGGTTTTTCCTCTATGGATATCACTTTGTCATCTCCATCAAATTCTACGACCCCGTACCTTTCCGGATCTGAAACCTGATAGGCGAAGATTACGGCACCGTTAACCTCTGTTTTTTGCTGTAACAGGCGCGAAATACCATCTCCATAAAAAATGTTATCACCTAAGATTAATGCTACTTTATCATTTCCTATAAATTCCTTACCGATAACAAAGGCTTGTGCAAGTCCGTTTGGTACTGCTTGTTCTGCATAAGAGAATGTACATCCTAAATGGGAGCCATCACCTAATAATTTTCTAAAATGCGGTAAATCATGAGGAGTAGAAATAATTAAAATCTCACGAATACCTGCAAGCATTAAAGTTGATAGTGGATAATAGATCATCGGTTTATCATACACCGGCATTAACTGCTTGCTTACAGCTAATGTAAGTGGATGTAAACGAGTGCCTGAACCACCTGCTAAAATAATTCCTTTCAAAATATTAGATTTAAATAGTAAAAGTATAAATTATATTTTCTTTTCCATGCAACCTTTTCAACCATTCCACACTCTTTATTAAAAAGGGGAAAAGTATTTGATAGCGCTAATGATACTTTTTCCAAAGTAATCGACAAGAAGTCAACTAAATATTAACAATAAAAAGAAATATATGAAATCTATTCTATTAACGCTACTAAGTACCTTAGCTATTTTAGGAGCACAGGCACAGGAAACCAAAACTATCCAGGAAAATAAAGTTGTTCATCAAACCAGAACAGTAGATAGAGGAGACTCAGTTCGCGTTGTTGCTGATAGCACGATCGTTGATATTAAGAATGACGGTGATAAAAAGCGGGTGAAAATAACGTTTGAATATGGAAAAGAGGCTGTTGATAAATATTTGAAAGACTCGACTGAGAAGAAGATTTTTGAACCTAAGAAGAAAGACGATTTCTTTGCAGGAGTTACCTTCTCTAACTTTGATCTGGGATTAGCTAAAATGCTTGATAATGGTAAACTATCCTTATCACCTGAAAACGAATTTTTAAGATACAGAAACTGGAAGTCCGTAAATGTAGGTTTCGATGTTCTACAAATGGGATATAAGTTTACAGACCAATTTAAAATGACGATTGCAGCAGGTTTCGATTGGACGCACTTCCGTTTGAAAGAAAATGTCATTATATTGAAAGATACGCGTCCATTAGATTATGTTGATTCTGATATTGAATATAGTAAAAACCGCTTTTCATCCAGTTATCTGCGCATTCCCTTAACTTTTGAAATAAGAACGAAGGCAGGTGCTTTTCCGGAACGCTTTCATTTAGCAGCCGGGCCAATAGCTGGTATACTTTTACAGGGAAGCCAAAAATTAAAGAGTAAAGAGGAGGGTAAAAGAAAGGTAAAAGATGATTTTAATTTTGCACCTTTCACCTATGGAGCATTCGCCAGAATCAGTTATGGCAGTGTGGGCTTATATGCGAAGTATTATTTCAATGATATGTTTGTTGATAGCCCGAATCAAAAAGATTTAAAAAACCTTAGTTTTGGTGTTATGTTTGATTTTTAGTAATAGGTTTATAATAACAAATATTAACAGTAAATGAATGTCGAACGCTTCTTAGAAGGCTGTAGGGCGAACGATCGGAAAGCACAGGAAATGCTTTACCGTTCTCTAGCCTCTAAAATGATGGCAGTATGTTTGCGTTATGCAAATTCTCAATTTGAAGCGGAAGAAATTTTGCAGGCTGGTTTTATTAAAGTGTTCAAAAATATTAACCAGTTTGCACAAAAAGGATCTTTTGAAGGCTGGGTTCGGAGAATAATGGTGAATACAGCCATTGAGGTTTGTCGGAAAATTACCATCCTTCAAAATATTGATGAGGTGAACGAAACAGAGCTTTCGGGTTCGCAAAGCTTTGAAATTGATCAATTGGAAGTGAAGGACTTATTGAAAATAATTCAAGAACTGGCAATCGGCTACCGATTGGTGTTTAATATGTACGCAATTGAAGGATTCTCTCATAAAGAAATTGCTGAGAAACTAAATATTTCTGAGAGTTCTTCTAAGTCACAATTGTCCAGGGCAAGAATACGGTTACAGGAAAAAATTAAAAAGATGGAGGGGGAGTTAAATGGAATTAGATCATAACAAAAAATTTGATAATCAATTGAAGAAGAAATTCGATGAATTTTCACCGGAGGTTCCTTCTTCAATATGGAATGGAATTGAAAAAGAGCTGGATAAAGAAAATGTCGCAGGGCCTAGAATTCTAAAAGCAAATAGCGGAATTAATTTAAAACGCTATATGAGTATTGCTGCTGCTGTTCTTCTCGTCGGATTTGTTTTTTGGAAATTTCAACCGGAAGAGAAAGTCTTTTTAAGAGGATCAGAACATTTCGTTCAAAAGACCAATGTTGCGGCAATTGATACAGGACAAGTGGCTCGGGTAGCAGAGGTAAAAGTTCACCCAATGCCAAACTACAGTGAAAATGAAGAAGAACCCATTTTTGATTCCAGCAAAGATGCATCCTTGGGACTGGTTTCGGCAAATGGATCTCTAAAAGAAAAAGATATTTTAATAAAATACGCATCAATCCCTGAGATTGAAGACAGTGTGATTGTTCCTGATAATGAAATTTCGATAGCCTTAAGTTCTGGCCCGGCGAATACAGCTTTAGTAACAGCCTCTTTAAATTTAGAAGAATCTCCTGCAATCATAAGTCAGGAAGAGCAATATTTGCCAGACTCTCAACCGCAAGAAAGGCAAAAACTTGTTAGCAGTGTTTTAAACTTTGTTGCCAGTAACCTCAAAGTAAGAGATAAACAAGTTGTAGAATTTACAGAGACTGAACACGGAATTATAAAAGTGGGCTTAAAGGGTCTTTTTGCAAAGAACAACTGAGTGTTTGGGGTATCCTTTGATATCACATATTTTTTCTGATCCTATCGTGATTTCACGATGCTTTCTCCTGTCATTTTTCTTCGTGATAAATATGTAACCTGTTTTTTAATAAGAACATAGGAATAGATTGATATTGAATTGATTTTTCCCTGAAAGAGATAGTAATATTAATATTAAGATAAAACTAATGTATAATTATTTAAAAAAAACTTATCTTTCGAAAGAAATAAAACCAAACAAACTCTATACTCAATAAGGTCTTAAAATGAAAAACGAAATATTATGGAATGAATTATACACAAAAAGAAATCGCGTTATCGCTCACATTGTTTTTTGGTCTTTTATCGCATTTCTATATTATCTAACCTATATTAGATATGATCGCAACTTAGCTTGGTTATTAACCGTTAGGGATTTATTTATTGTTTTAACCATTTTCTACTCTACGGCATACTTTGCGATTCCAAAATGGATAGTAAAGGGAAAGCTTATTCAAAGTGCCCTATGGATACTTGGCACCTATACCTGGTGGGGTATTTTAACTTACCTAAGCTGCTTATTTATTGACCATTACCTTATACCAGATAAAATATTAGGAGTGTACATTGAAGCAGTATTAAACAACGGCCCGTTGGCTATTTTCCAATTTTCAAAACTCGATTTTTATATTCTTGATTTTTTCTATTTCATAGCCCTTCCTTTAGGGTTGAAACTGATGCAATCTTTTGTTAGTCAAAGAGCAAAGGAGGTGAAATTGGAAAGGGATAATTTTGAGTTGGAGCTAAATTTTCTTAAGTCACAAATAAATCCGCACTTTTTATTTAATAGCCTAAATAATATTTACAGAATGGTCAATAAGAACGATCCTAAAACGCCGGATGCTGTTCTGTCGTTGGCCGGTTTAATGCGTTATACCTTATATGAAAGCGATGATCATTTTGTGCCATTAAAGAATGAAATAAACTTTATAAAAGATTTTATTAAATTAGAACGCTTACGGTATAGCAGTAAAGTAGAGATTAAAGACAATATACTACAAAATGATGAGGACCATCTTATTGTGCCGTTAATTTTGTTTCCTTTTATTGAAAATGCTTTTAAACATGGACCGGAGAAAAGCAATCATGAAGCCTGGGTACATTTGAATTTGAAAGTAAACGATAACCTGTTAACCTTAGAAGTATCGAACAGCATAGGTAGAGGAAGAAGTAAAAATGCGATAGGCGGCGTTGGGATGGTCAATGTCAGAAAAAGACTTGAATTAAATTATAAAGATCGTTATGATTTAGAAACCACAGCTTCAGAAAATAGTTATAAAGTGACGCTCAAGATACAATTGCCGGACCAATCAGCTAATTAATTAACAATGGATATCAATTGTATACTTATTGACGATGAGCCGTTAGCAAGAGAAACACTTGAAGAATATATACAGAAAGTTCCATATTTGAAGCTACTGGGCAGCTTTGACCACCCATTAGACGCTATGTCTATCGTAAACAGCCAGGCCGTTAATTTGATTTTCTCAGATATAGAAATGCCTGAGATGGATGGGATCTCTTTCTTGAAATCTTTAAGGAACCCTCCGTTCGTGATTTTTATCACAGCTCACAGGGGATTTGCCATTGAAGGTTTTGAACTGGATATATTGGATTATATTCTAAAACCATTTTCTTTTGAACGCTTTCTTAAGGCAACAAATAAAGCACAAAAGGCAATCGAATCACATGAAAAAGCATCGTTAAAACTGGATTATTTCCCGATTAACGATGGGCATAAAACCGTTTTAGTCAGATATTCTGATGTGTTTTATATTCAAGGTTACGAAGATTATATTAAGATAAAAACTTCAGAAAGGGAACTCACCGTAAGGAAAACGATGAAAACAGTAGAACAAGATCTTCCTCCTGATCAATTTGTCAGGATTCAAAAATCATATATTGTTAATATTGGATATATCAAAAACATAGATGCTACAAAAGTAACGTTAACAGTTTTGGATATTATTTTGCCTTTAGGTCTTCAATACAGAGACGCTTTTTACCAAAGACTGGGCATAAGAAAATAAGCCTGATTTAAACGCGTTTCTCTCTTGCGATGAATTTGCTATAGTGCTTCATTAAATAATGGTACACCACAAGCTCATGTAAGCGTTGATCAACATAGAACATCCTATTCAAAAACATATGACAATAGCTTTGCAATAAGTATACTATTTCGTCCTTAATATTAACGTCATCTTTCAGCAGGTATCTTAATTGTTCATACATTTCCTTCAGGCCTTGAGATCGTTTATCGAATACCGAGTATATTAGCTGCTTATCAGGATCAGATCTTAGTTCGTTTAAAAAACATTCTAAACCAGTTGCATGTTCCCGATAACCACTATTAAGTTGGTAATTCAGCTTTTTATCACCATTAAACTCCTTAAAATAGGAATCCCGTGCAGATGTAACGAAAGATAGTTTACTTTTTGGTTCCAAACCAAAAGTATCTAGCAGTTGATCTATACCATATACAGCTAAATGCCAACGCTGTATATTCTTTTCTTTGTTTAGATTTAAAAGCAGATTAATTGAAGCATGACTATCGATACCAAAAATCGTTTCGCTAACTTCCATCGTGCGCTGTCCATACCGTTCAATTTCACGGTTATACGTATCGTACTGTATGCGATAAATGATTCCCGATTCAAATAAGAGATCGAGGTTTTTATTTAAATGATATAAAACGGAAGTTAGAGCTGTGGGAGAGGCTTCTTTAATCTGAAAACGGAGCCTGATATGGTTTTCAGGATCATTGTACCGAATAAAGAACCATTTAAGAATAATTTTATCTTTTTGAAGGGATTCTACTAAAGGTAAAATGTTCTCAATTAATATTTTATCAGCTTGCTTTATGCCACAATAGATTTTTACGTAAATCCAATCACTTCCGAGAACAAAGGATCTTTTAACATCCAATTTTTCTCGTCCCCTTTCTACTAATGAATGTTGTTTCTGCTTAGAACGAAGCGGAATGATGATCTCATTTAGATAATTTAATCCCTGTGAATCTTTCACAATAGACGTAGTATCTGAAAATAGAACTTCAAATAGAATAACTTTTCCTTTTTTTAACTTATTTATTAATATTTCCATTCCAAGAGGACTGTAAAAGTCGATTAATAATTCGTTGTCTCCTTCTGCAAGCATTACCTGCTGGGGAATAGCATATTTTTTTAAAAATTGTTCCTGATCTTGTCTCGATTGAAGATTTTTATACTCTATCAGGACGGATGTCTGAAATGACCATCTTGCTCTTGATAAAACCAGGTGCTTATAAAATACTCTTGGTAAAAAAGTTTGATCAGACAAATCCTCCCAGTCCCAGTTTATAGAAAAAGGATGATGCTGGTGCTGAAGGTCGCTTAAGAAGCGATATACAGATATTCCATTTTGATAATTGTGTGCGCAACTTAAATGTGGTCTGATCTCCAGGCCCAGTTTTTTTGACCGTAAAATAACCTTGTCAGATTTTACGGATACCACAATGTCCTCAATGGGCATCTGCTGTGCGACAGGCATATTGCTCATTCCCAGAAAAGGAATCTCATAACGTCTGATTTTCGGTCTTTGCAGAATGTTTCCGACCCTGGATTCTGGTAAGTGGATAATTTCAGCCAGGATTAAATTATCTGCTTCCTCAAAGACGGTACATTCTTTTAATTTATGTGCAAGGGCTGGTTCTAAATGTCCGAAGCGTGCCATCAAGGAAACTGCTGAGGGACCGCCAAAAGCAGAAAGGTTGAATAAAAAGTTTCCTTCATCCATTGCTGAGCAGCTTTCCGCTATTAAATTTCCCATTGCATATAAGGTAGATGGGAAATTAGTTTTGGAAGCTTCTTTAACATTCAGGCTCTCCAGCTCATCCTTTGTTATTTCTACTTCTTTGCTTGACTTTTCCTTGCTTAACAAAAATTTATTCAATAAAAGCTTTTGTAAAACAGATTCACTTTTATTCTTGATGTTAGCTTTATGAGGATTTAATTCTTTTACTAAAGGGTTGTCAGTATGAAAGTCGCTTAATGAAGTACCGTAACCTACACCCAAATCCGCATCTATTGCTTCCAATAAGGGAACTTCTCTCTCTTCATAGCGATCAAAAAAACGCTTTTTAAATTCGTTAAGATCTTCAGAAACTGAAGAGTTATTTAAAGGAGCTATCTCACTAAGTTCTTTCGAGATAATATTCATTACTCGTTTATTGATTTGATTATTAATCGTATTAATTTTCAAATCAACTTGCAGGAGGTTCTTTTTTTCGCCTAGAGGAGAGAATTGATTAAGAATATCTGTGATAGATTCAGAAAGCTGAACGACGGAGATATCATCTCCGCATAATTTATCAATCAATTCCAATTTACATAGATAGATTTTATCAGTATCCAGCGTTTTTAATTTATTCAACAGGATCTTTTGGAATTCATCGCCGGTTACTGTAGGTTCAAGTTCAGAAACCAAGAGCTGATCAGAAATCAGATTGTCTATAAAAGCTCTCGCCAGGTCATCGGGGATATCTTCGTTATGTAATTTTTTAATCAGCTCAGAATAGTTGATACCTGTTTTTGCGATGTCAAGAACAAGATCAATATAATAGGATGCTTTAACAGAGGTCAGGAAGTATTTGCGTTTATTAGCTTCATGCCGGCATTCATAAAACCGATATCCATCTTGTGTTTTATATAGGCTGGTATTTAGGAAAAAGGATAGATTTTCTTTGATTGATTTATCCCGGGCTATCTGAATAGCAATATCCGCAGTATAATCCATGTCCAGTCTTTTATGGACAGAATTTTTATCTTTCAATTTAACAGAAGAAGGTTCATAAACAACACTACCTGTGCTGACGCCGGCGAATAAGCCGAATGGTGTTGAACGCGTGCCCATGCGTAAGGCGTATTTATACAATGTAATGAGCAATTTAGGCTCAATGTCTATTATTGTATTTCCCCCGAGCCATTTTAAAAGCAAATGGTATAGCTCGGGACTGGCCAGGTAAATTGCATCCTGCATATCCAACGATTGGTACAACTGGTACAATTTACCCGCTAACTCTTCCTTGGAAGAAGAGCAGTTCAACTCGATAATTCTTTCAAACGAGAGACTTGGAAGTCTTAAATGAAAAAAATCAAATGTTTCAAGTTTCTCATTCATATTTACTCAACCAGTTCTTTGTCATTTAAAAGCCTATCTATACAAGAGTTAAAGCTAGCAATTGAAACTGGTTTTGTAATAAAATATTTACCTATATCTTTCGGCAAATATTTAGAAAATTTTGGCGGATATGCTGACACAACAACAAATACCGTATTGGGTTTTTGTTCTGTTAGTTGGTAAACTTCTCCCCCTCTGATTTTGAGATCAAGAAATATGATATCAATTCTCTTGTCTCTGGTTAACGCTTCTTCATAGTCATCAAGATTGTCAACCACATCGATCAGACTCAATTCAGCCCTGTTAGAAATATATTCCATCATCATTTCTGCTGCGAGCGGTTCGTCTTCAACCAACACACAACGGTACTTCAGGCTTGAAAAAATGGATTTTCTGGGACTGATTTTTATCATTATTAGTTTGAAATGCTAACTGATGATAGATGTGTTATACCAGGCAGACCATGTACTTCTTTAGTAGAAGATTTTTCCGCGCTGTAAATTGTTTCTTTTTGAATCGTCAATAATGCTGATAATTGTTCTTTGTTGTTTTTCATGATAGTTAAGTTTATATATTTTTCGATGATCAAATGTGCAAAATTAGTTTATGAAGAGAATATTTATTCGACCAAATTGGGATTTGATACTATCAAATCCTAATTTGGTCGAATAAATGCTTAAAAATTATACTTTTTTACTGTTGTAAAAATGATAGAAAGGTGATTTTAAATTTGTTACCTTCGTGGAACAATTTATTTGATTTATGCCGGTTAATCCTCAAAGCAATTCCTGCGACTTTATTGCAGGCGATGTGCATGTTCCCAATCTTCCACTTCTGAATATTCACAATCTATCAAAAAAATATTCAGTTAAGCCAGATTCATTGGGTCTGGATTCTATTGATTTTTCAGTAAATAAAAATGAAATAACTGCAATCATAGGAAAGAGTGGAAGCGGAAAAAGCACATTGCTGCGTTTAATATACGGATTGATGGAGCCGGACAGCGGTGAAATTCGTTTTGACGGCTGGAAAGTAGCCGGACCAAGTGAAAAATTGATTCCCGGCCATATCGCCATGCGCATGGTATCGCAACATTTTGATGATTTGAACACCTTTGCAACGGTATATGATAATGTCGCTTCACGATTGAGTAATGAAGATATTGAAACCAAAGAACGGGAGACCCTTCGTATCTTAACATCCCTTCGAATTGAACATTTAAGAAATCAACGGATTGCTGATCTAAGTGGAGGTGAAAAACAACGTGTATCCATTGCGCGGGCCTTGGTAACACAACCAGAGCTTTTGTTGATGGACGAGCCTTTTAATCAGGTAGATGCTGCCTTTCGCGATCAATTGCAACGTGATTTAAAACACATAGTAGAAGAAACGGGTCTGACGGTACTATTGGTTTCTCATGATCCCTCGGAAGTATTGGGTTTGGCAGATCAGCTTGTAATCTTAAAGGATGGAAATCTGGCTGCTATTGGAAACCCTGCTTCGCTCTATAATAATCCGCCAAGCAGGTATGTTGCCCGCATGTTGGCAAAAAGCAATATATTGACACGTGAACAAGTAAAGTTTTTAAATATTGACGTTGCAGCTGAGTGCTTTGCCATTCATCCCGAGTGGCTTAAAGTGGAAACTGATGAAAATGGAGAATTTGAAGTCGAAACCGTTTTGTTTCGAGGTTTTTATGAAGAGCTTGTCATTCGAAATCCGCATGTATATTTGCGTGTTTATCAAATGAAACATGGTCAATTGAAAAGAGGAGATAAAGTCGCCTGCCAGGTATTGAAATACATGCCGGTAGCAGAAAGGTAAGCTTGCTATTGAACCATTTTATTTGCGCATGTCGAACTTGCAAAAGCTTCAGGTTTTGCTTTAAAGACAAATCCCATCCCCAATATATATCCCATCGCTTCATGTAAGGCCTGATTGGACTTGAATTTAGGGTTCGTGTTGATATCCGCATGGACTTCCAGTTCAATGTCGTAATTATCCAGCATACCGCATAGATCATAAGCAACTGCAATTGAGCGTTGTACCTCTGATAGCATTCTCCGTTTAATTGACATTCGCTCTTTGGTTCGTTCCTGATGAATAAACATAAAAGCACCTTTTTTTTCACGTAAGAAAACGATCACAGTCGCGAAATCAGTAACCAATCCTTTTACCTGTGAATCGGTACCTATGCAAACTTTTAATTTGTTCCCGGCTTCATACTCTCTGAAAATAACATTTCCTACTTCTTCGAGGATACTTTGCTGTAACACCTCACCATTAAATTTTTTCCAAGTCATTTGTATTGAGATAAATTATTATAAACCTTTTGCCTAGTTATTGGTTGATTGTTTTAAATTTTTAATAGTATTTGATGTTTTTATATTAAAGATCGCTTTTAAATATTCTAAATATATTAAAAGTTTATTATTTAATTGTTAACAATTGGTTATGTATCAATACGATAATAAAATTAATTTGAATAAAACGGTACTTTTATCGAACAATTCTTACTTTTACTTGTTATTCATCCTAATCAGTCAAAATATATAACATGAAAAAGAATTTAAATTTAAGTTTAGCAGCTTTAGCTTTTGCAGCCCTTAGTTTTACGGCCTGTAATTCTGGAAACAAAACTGCTGAAAATGCTCAGACCAGTACAGATAGTTTAAATAATGTTGATACTAATAATGAAATTAAAGTTGAGCCTGTAGCAGATTCCAAATCGTTTCCGGGCGCCAATCTTGAAATCGCATCGATTACTTCTGAGAAAGTTGGAAGTGATTCTGCACGGATTAGTGTAAAATATAATGTAAAAAACTTTACCTTAACAGAGCATACAGAAGACTCAAATGCTCACCATATGGCCAATTCAGCAGAAGGTCAGCATATCCACTTTATATTAGATAATACTCCTTATGCTGCTTTGTATAAACCAGAACATACGGCAATGGTAAAGCTTGGAAGTGAACATTATTTAATGTCATTTTTATCACGCTCTTATCATGAGTCTATTAAAGAAGAGGGTGCAGCAGTGTTAAAGCATTTTAGAATTGATGATAACGGAAAACTTTCTGAATTAGCTTTACCAACGGAGCCATCTTTGTTTTATAGTCGTCCAAAAGGAGAGTATAAAGGTAAGGATACAGACCGCGTTCTATTGGACTTCTACGTATGGAATACAAAGCTGAAAGACGGTAATCAGGTGAAAGCAACGATTAATGGCACTGACTTTATGCTAGACAATTGGGGTCCTTATGAAATTATCAATGCGCCAAAGGGTGAGCTAACAGTTGACTTGTCTTTAGTTGATAAAGATGGTAAAACGTTATCAGGAGACAATGTTTCGATCACTCGAAAAGTGACTCTATCAGAGTAATTTCACATAAAACAATTTATGTTCTAAAAGAAGAATTTTAAATATATCCAAAAGCGCTTTCAGGGAACTGAAGGCGCTTTTTGTTTATGCCATTAACTTTAATATACGTCAAATAATGTTGCTACTTGACGATTTTCTGTTTTGTTTTTATCACTCGCATCTCGTGAATTTCTGAAAAAGAAATCCGCAAAGAACTGCTTATTGATAAAAATTCTCAATGCCAAAATTTCAAAGAACGAATAAATCCAAAACCGGATGCAAAGATTCAGGCTTTTTTGGCAGCAAACAAAC
>Ga0160468_100164_pt1 | contig 51570 bp, 39 predicted proteins | sample HID1972K_E11MG_FD_108234 | JGI IMG/M metagenome (GOLD analysis project Ga0160468, IMG submission 108234) | Enriched pill bug-associated microbial communities from UW Madison campus, WI, USA - HID1972K_E11 MG | ecosystem: Host-associated > Arthropoda: Insects > Digestive system > Unclassified ... | reverse complement strand
ATGGCCCAATGATTTCCGTTTTGGCTACCGTTTTAGCTGCAACGTTTTGGCCCGATATGCTCCGTTTTTACTAGACCAACATACTCCGTTTTGGGTGGCCCAATGGCGAGCGTTTTAGACACCCCTTGGGTGAAACTAAATTATTTGAATTTTAATATTGTTAATGTTCCTATCGAATATAAATTTGTTCATAAACTGAATCAAAGTCATGGCTGTTATTTTTGCAAATATTCTTGTTTTGAATCCGTTAAAAGAACAACGTCTCAATCCTTTTTCGTGATTTCCTGAAAATATAAGGTTGCTTTTTATACCCTTTTTGATTGGTTCTCATCGGTGTTTCCAGTATAATACTTGCGGACTCAAAAAGATCAAGTTGCTCAGCGGACAAATATCCTTTATCGCCAAGAAGCACACATTCAGATATTGATGTTAAAAAGCCGTTCTTGTCCACCATATATTATTATTTAAATTTATAAAGGATAAGGATAGGATTATCTCTTTCACTAACATTTCCTATTGCTCTTGTTATCTTATCTTTATTTTCTGTTTGTAATAAACTTGAAGGATCCAAACTTGACACGAAGTAATCATCATATATTGCAATAGGGCTCCTAAACCCTATAAAATTCTTAGGGGATTTATAACCTTCAAATGCCAATAATTTTTCATTCTTCTTATTGTAAATTGCATATGCAAAATAATCCCCAGGTGGATAATATCGTAAAAAAAGATGCTCAGAGTTTTCTTGATAATTTCCCATAAAATAATAGAATGCCTCTTTTTTAACACGTCGATCAAAACTGCTATTTGTAAGTTCAGAAATAAAATTATTGGTCAACGGTTTTGGAAATAATATACTATACTTAATTCTATAAGAACCAGCTGTATCTATCTGATAAATATTATTAGAAAGCAAAGGCGAATAAAAGTATTTTTCATCAAATCCGCTTGAAGTAAAATTTTCAGCCTGATTAAATTCTTTTAAAAAGGAACTGTTTTTAAAGCCTTTGTACCTAATAGAGTCTTTCGTTCCAATTAACAAAGAGTAGTTCGCAATATCATCATTAAAAGAGTTATCGGCATTTCGCGTTATAAACAACAGTTCATTTTCATTAAAAGAACTAAATTCTTTAAAAACAAAAGGTACTTTAAAAAGGTGATTGTATTCTCCAACTTTATCAAAACTCAGAATCTTAGAACCTAAGTCGTCGTATAAAAGTAGCGAATCATTAAAAATACAAAAATCTTTGATAGCAAAATACTCTTCAGGACCTCTTCCTTGCCTATTTATTGATTTTACATGATTTCCTTGCAAATCGAAAATATGTATCGCTTTTGAAAAACCTTTGTCTAATATGTAGATATTATTATCATAGAAAACTATTTTATCAATGTGTCCTATCAAACAATCATTATTCGACTCTAATTTAATATACTTCATCTCCCTAACTAGTTCGTCAATATCCACTGCTGATAATTCTTCCGAAATACTTATCTGAACAATTGTTGATTTTTCAAGGAGCAGTTCCTTACTATCGCTACTAGCAATCCTTTCAATAATTTGATTTTTTTCTTTATAGGGAACATTATTACACCCTACAGAGATAATTATTAAAAGTAAACAAAGATAGATTAGTCCTTTTAGACTATATTTATTATTCATTCTCTATAATTTCAATAATTCTATACCCTTCGTCCATAAAACTAATAATTCCATATCATTTGAATTTAAATTATATCCGCACGTAGAATAAATTATTTTATCCTTACAGCACTTTTGTTGAAGTGTTGTTATTACACGAGCAGAAAACAACCAAAAACAATAAAAAACAGAGCTTAATAATTCTAATCATAATTTACGATAGCTGCTACAGCCATACCAGTCTTTTGTATTTTTTTTCATTTTTAACGTGTCATAAATATCACCAGTAACATCAATACATTCAAAGGATTCTCCGTCTATTACATATACACCTACTTCTACTACATAAACCCTATGTTCTATTACATATCCAATATCATTCACTTAAATATCCCCTAATCTGCGCTCATAAATATGTGAAATAAATCAGGAGAACTTAAACATAAACAAAAGCCTAATCAAAAAGAGGTGTCTTTTTATTATATTTGTTAAGAACCACTAACCACTTTTGATATTAATTATGAATACATATATAGATCTAAACAGATACTTTTCACTAAGATATATATTATACACCATTTTAATTTTTAACACTTCTCTCTTTCTCTCCTCGTGCAAGGAAATTGATTCAGCTGAAATCCCTCTTGATGGGCTCTGGAAATTTCAAGCGGGTGATTCAACTGAATATTCAAAATTTGATTATGATGATAGCAACTGGGATTCTATTGAAACAGGAAAGGAATGGGAAAAGCAAGGCTTTGAAGAACTAGACGGTTTTGCTTGGTATAGATATAAAGTAGTAATACCCTCTTTTTTGAAGAACTCAATAGATACAGGCATACTTCAGCTATTCCTAGGCAAAATCGATGACAATGACCAAATCTTTCTTAACGGCATTTTAATAGGTGAAAACAACCTTGATTTAGCAGCCACTGCGCCTATCAATTCAGATTTTATTGAGCACCCACCATTGTATACCGAAAACAGGTTGTATGAACTAAACATCAATGATCCCAGAATTAATTGGGATAAAGACAATGTTATCGCTGTCAGGGTATTTGATAAGGGCCAGGGAGGCGGCATGAGTTCCGGAGATCCTTATCTGGCCATTTCTAAGATCAGCTTTAAAAAGAGCGATACCGCCAGATTTGAGGCTGACTGGAAGTTTATGGTTGGTGATTCCTTAAAATACTCTCTGTCTGATTATAAAGATAATGATTGGGCCAATATTAAAATTGAAAATGAATGGGAATCTGTAGGTTACCCGGCCTATGACGGTTTTGCCTGGTATAGAAACTCTATATACATACCTTCAACATTAAAAAGCTTAAAAAATGACGACCAGAGCTTTCTACGTCTTTTCTTAGGAAAGATCGATGACAACGATCAAATATTTTTAAATGGAGCCTTAATAGGTGAAAATAATAAAACAGTTAATGACGCATCCAGCATCAGCTCAAACTTTAAAGATGCAGATCCCCTGTTCAACGAAGACCGAATATATGATTTACCGATATCTGACAAACGGATCCACTGGGATCAAGTAAACACCATAGCCGTCAGGGTGTTTGATCAAGGCAACGGTGGGGGAATGGTAAACGGACAGCCTTATATCAATGTGTCTACATTAAGAAACTATTTGGAGCTAGTAGATAATAATTTTTATAAAGTTAAAAACAATAAAGAAGAGAGTATTGATTCGGTAATTTACATAATAAACAACCACCCTTCACTTTCATTTACTGGAGATCTAAAATATGAAAGCATAAATATGGAAACCAAGAAGACACTCCTTAAAAAACAGATGTCCGTAACTATTAACCCCTTAGACACCTTGCGGGTAATAGTAGGTTTGCCTTATAGCGAGGACGAATTATGGTTAAACATAAAACTCCATAAGAATGATGCAATCTATTTAAAAGAAAGAATCACGGTCCCATTCGTTCTATCAAAATAAGCTACCAGCTCCAGTAAAATAAAACCTTAATACCAAACCTGTTCTCCATCCTCATAAACAAAGATACGTTCTTCAACACTTTTCGTTTTGTTATGAAGAAGAAAAAGAGAATTTGAAGGAATGTTGTTAAATGTTAATGCGTTTCCTTTTGCAACCTGCTCTCCTAGAATTTTCCAATCACCGTCTTTCCAATATTTTAATTCATATTCCTCATCTGCATTTATTAGCATATCAGCTCCAACATCCAGCTTAGAAACAAACCTAACCTCATTAATTGAAACTTCAGTTCCAAAGTCCATACCTACCCATGAGGAATTCGAACTTGCATTAAAAAATGTATTAATATCCCCATCGAAAGCATTCTCTATATTTGATCCATGTAATCCATCATTATCACTTCCAATCGCCAAACCTTTAAGTTTTTTATTATGATTTGAATAAATCTCAATCTCTGACACATTACAGGGCTTTTTAGATGAAGAAACGAACCTAAAAAAGCGGAACTTCTGATCACTCTTGACAGGTATGTTATTCCAATATGGCAACGCTCTATCGAGGAAGTGATAAAGATCTACAGCATCTCTAAAATCAGAGCTATTAGCACCTTGAAATGTCCCCCCCATTGCGTCATCTACGACAAACATTTCAGGAGTATTAGGATAAAGCCTCTTGATATTCATTTGCTTAATTAGCCTATTGGTATCAGGTGTAAGATAATGAGGCTCTCCATCCATACCGAACACAAAAGGAAATTGAGCAGGAATAACCCCATCCTCTGAATAGTAAGCAGGCAAATAAACTATACCTGCCTCAAAGTTATCAAAAGACGCTTCCTTGTCCTTCACCTTACTCCAACCAATCGGCACCCAGCTTTTATTATCAAAAACACATAAATACGCATATTTATTATTTGTTTGTGGTATAATGGGTAACGAAATATCTAAACTAAAGCAATTAGAATATTCATTCGTTACATCCAAGATGCGTGGATTGGTTAGAAATTCAGGGACAAAATCTTCAGGGCTCTTGATAGCAGCCAGGCTTGAAAGGTTTTTCTCAAAAGTATTTCTATAAACCTTTCCTCTTTTTGCTCCCGGACGATGTGGGGTTCCGGGGCTATCCTCTGCTCCCAGGAATGGTATATGTTTCCCATTTTTATCTAATACAACATTAAAAGTATGTCCGATATTACGATAAGCCCACTGCGGGATAAAATCCTGGGCAACCGGAACCCCAACCGCCCTCATAATATGCAATGGCAGATCGGCCATATCCCTACAAGTTCCTACCCGATTTGCAATCAGATGCGAAGCACTAAAATTAGGCAGAAAACTGGCTCTGGAGCTCAATATCCAGCCATCTTTTCTTAACTTATTATTAAGTACAATACATGCTTGCATCGCATCACCATTTTTTAGCCGAACTGAGTCCAAAAGGTGATTGTACATTTCATATATTTCTTCTCTATTATAATCAGGTATTTCGTCATTTACTCTATGTGGAAGAATATATTTACAGAATTGATCAAAGGAATAATCCTTGCCCCAAGGCTGTTCTTCCCATACTTTAAATGCCATATCAATAGTAGATATAAGCTGTTCTGCCTTTATTTCCCTAAGGTCGTACTTTACATTAATCTTCTCATGGGAGAATGATCCATATTTCCTGTTTAAAGATGACATAATATACGGTCCTGCATCAAGGTCTCTTAAAACAAGCTTACTGTATAGCATATACTTATCAAGCAAGTTTCCTTCAAAATAATATCGGTCTTCCAAATTTGAGATCAAATAATTTGCAGCCCTTAATTTTAAACTATCCTTTTTCTTCCATCCATAGTAATCAATAACTTTTATAAGCTCAGACCTGTTTTTGCCGGATTTCATCAAGGAATTCTTTATACCCGGATCTATTGTAGGCTCATTACATGAAATGATTATACAAATAGAAACAAAAAATAAAAAGACTTTCATAATCAATTGCATATAAAGAATATTTAATTTTCCAATAAGTATCTTATCAATCTACTTCTAAAAGTCTCTGTTGAAGTTCTTGCTGCATTTGCATCACTTCGCCATTATTGATTTTAGGTTTAAAATCTAGTGCTTCCTTTGCTTTCATCTTAAACACTTTTACATCTCCATTATTATAATGCATCATCGCTACTAAATAATAAGGCTTTAAAAGATTGGGTATAGCTTGTTGCACAAGCAAGTAGTTTTTTTCAGCTTCTAATATATTTCCTTGCTTTTCATAACAATTACCCAATGCATAGTAAAACTCTTTTGAAGGTGAATATTGTACCGCACGTTTCAAGTAGACAATAGCTTTCCCATATTCTTTTTTATCCATATACTCATTGCCAATAGTCAATAAATAATGAGATGAATTATTCAACAAAGGATAAAAAGACAATAACTTATCTACATCTTTTACCACATTTTTATCTTCAGCCATCCATTCTAAATATGCCTGAGTTTTCACCTTAAAGTAATAAAAATATAAACCAGCCGACAGAGTCAAAACAATTGCTACAAACAAGGCACCTCCGCTTTTTAAAGCATAGCCATTCATTGCGGGCTGTACCGAAACAATTATAACAACGATGAACCAGAACAAGATGCTTATTGGTACCATCTGCAATGGATAGGAAGTTAAACCTGCAATTAGGATTACAATAAGAGAAGACATACCTCCACAAATCAACAAGATAGCCCAATGCTTTGCTTTATGTAAACATATAAAGCGTATTGAAATAAAAAACAAATAAACTACAATGGATAAAAATAATAGTACTCCAATTAATCCACTTTCCGCGAATGTATGAAGCAAATCATTAAATGCATATCTTGAATCACCTGCTAATTGTCCATATTTCTCAAGGTTGTCATTTGACTTACTAAGATAAGCAGCCTGATAGTGTATATACTGTGGCGCAAAATTTCCTATACCTACTCCCCTATCCCATAAATCACTTATCATCAATCCTGTTGATCTCCATACCAGTCCCCTGCCATTGGCTGAATCTGCTTTCATTTTATATAGAAATAGACCAATGGGTATCAACGCCAAAAAGAAGATCAATGCAGAAATTCTAACCGGTATTTTATACCTTCTAAAAAAAGCTTCTTTATGAACAAACAAAATTATGAGCGAAGAGAAAAGCATGCCAATAAACAAACCTATCCAGGCAGAGCGTGATAAAGACAAAGCGACGAAATAGATTCCAAGACCCAAAATCAACGTATAAAACACCAACCAACCGTATTGTTTTTGCAATAGCTTAATAAACCATAATACAAAGACAAAAGCAATTAAAGCTGAGGTGAAAATAGCAAAAGGACCAGGGTTAAAAAACATTCCCGTAGCCCCAAACAATGGATAATAAGATGGCATCAAATTGCCATGTTGTGCAATTGCGATCAATAGCTGAAAACAGAATACAGTGACCAGGAGCTCCGCGAGCGCATTTACCAACTCTACAGGTTTTAAATCACTTATCAAAACTCTTAGTGAAAAATAAGCAAATCCATAAGCGGAATGAACTGCTATATTTCCTAAGCCTGACCATTGAAATAAAAATTGAAACAAAGGAATCAATATCAAGTAACTCAATACCAATAAATCACCTATGTTTAGTTTGGAAGTAATTTTCTGCTTTTTCCGAAAGTAAGCCAACACAGCCAATAAGCAAGAAAGTCCAACAGAAAAATAAAGACCTAGCTCTTTCGTAGTAAATAAACCATCTGGTAGCTTGGAACTTAGTAAAAAAGCATTAAATAAATAAAAGAGGGATGTAATTTTAAAGAGCGAAGCAGTCAAAATAAATTTATATATCTTACAATTACACAATTTATGTTTTCATTCCGTCCTTTGGTCTGTTATAGTATCAGTATTAATACAACCTTTAAAGAACTAAGGCGAAAATAGCTAATCAATCCACTTAGCAGTTAGCAAACCGGCCATTTCGATTAATTAAATATTTACGTTCCAAATTTAGTTTTCAAAGCTTTAAAATAATGCTTAGATAAGTTAGGAATCTCTTTTAATGGATAAAATAAATGACTTCCTATATTGTTTTCATCGATAAACATTAAATAAGGCATATTAATAATTTCAAACTTCGTTTTATTAATAACCAAGGGCTTCCAAAATGCCTTATAGCTTATATTGTTTTGTTCTATAAAAGTCGCAAACCTTCTTATGTTTTTGTAGGAACCGATAATTATAATTTTATCATGACCTATTTCCTTCTCCAGTTGGTTCAAGTAAGGCAATTGGCTAATAATACACTCTGAGCAGTTTGTTTCAGACACATATACAACCAATTTATTTTCTTTTACAAAAACTTCATCCCAACTGATAGGTTTATTATCTAATGTAAAGACTGCATCGGTACCTATTTCAACATTTGCTACCGAACTTGTAAAAGTTGCCATATTAATTATTGCATCATTCATTAATGTTAAATCATCAATCCTACTGGTAAGTACGATTACTTTATGGCGGTAATTTAGCAAAGTAGCTAAGCATAGAGCAATAAAAAAAACGAAAAATATTATATTTCTTATCATATCCGACCTATTAAAACCCATTCACCTTATTCCAGCCCCTATAAAGTGTAAAGAATAACGAAAGCATTTGCAGAAAATACGTCCTTCGATAAACTTTCAAGTAATTCCAGGTTCTCTCGACCTTGATCTGTTACCCGTCCTTTTTCCTTTATCAATCGTTGAATAAATTCTATATTAGCTGATATATTGTCAGGATAATATACACCTACCAGCTTGTTTTCATATTGAGTAATTGGGTTAGCAAAAATCATATTACTTATATCATCAAAAATATTATATGAATTTATAATAGTTTTATCTTTTTTGTTATAAAAAACGGGATGAAGTATGTACCTATAATAATAGTTACAAAATAAATAGCTATCAGTACTTTGAACATTATTAACATCAAATGCAAACTCTTCACGGGCACTAGCTTCATCAACAGGAGCCATATTTTTATATAAATCCAACCGGTCTTTTTCAGAAATTCGGTATTTTCCAAAATCAATAAAATAAGATGCCGTTATTTCATCCTTATTTAGCATATAAATGGTATCGTTTAGCGGCAGATGAAAAGGAATAGAACCATCACTCGATGTACCTGAGAATAAACCTGTAACACCAACTGATTCGTAATCGGTATTTGACGGAAAATAACCTACATGATCCTTAAAATCAGAGCTATAAATATTCAATTCAAACTCTGAACCTGTTTTAGGAGAACTTCTATACAAATAATAAAAATCGTTCTGCATTGCAAAATATTCACCTTGAAAATCTCTTATCTTGCTTTTCTGAAGAGGAATTCCTTCATAATCGTAATGATATATTTCACTAGGATTATAATTATAAATAAAAACTCCTTTTTCATTTACATCAAAACTTGTAAGATCCAGATATTCATCTTTTCCCTTCCCCAGAACCCCAATTGTATGGAGAAATTTTCCTTGAATATCAAATACTAGTAGCGATGTTTGATACTTATCATGAATATATATTCTATCTTTATAAAACTTCATCTTCTTAACTTTTCCTACAATGCTATTGTCTGAAAACTCCAAAGGAACTAACTTCACACTCTTTACAAAGTTTGACAAATGAACTATTGAATCTTGACCAGGCGACTCGATTTTAATAATTTCAAAATCTCCCCGTAGTGGCACTTTTGTTGAAGTGTTGTTATTACACGAGCAAAAAACAACCAAAAATAATAAAAAACAGAGCTTAATAATTCTAATCATAATTTATTTGTATGAACATAAAATATTAATACAGATTTAAGACATCACGTTATCCTAAATCTGTATAAAAACAATTTATATAACTTTTACTGGCACTGGACAATCTCGTGGAGTACACATGGTATCACCATTAGCCTTACAAACTATTTCACCCTGCGCTAATGTAAAACTAAGTACACCGGAGACAGGAACAGTGTAGATATAGTCAAAAATCTTAAACTTTGCATTATATTCTGCCTTTATTTCATAAGCACACGCACCGGTGGACCTTTTGTAAATTGCTTTATCACCTCCACTTTCATCTCCAGCGAAAGAGCTAACCGTTGCAATTCCCCATTGTCCACCTTCATTCTTTTCAACATTTAAGAGCATAATGCCTACAAATAAGACGATGGCTGCTACAGCCATACCAATCTTCTGTAATTTTTTTTTCATATTTTTTATTTTTGATATGTCATAAATATCACCAGTAATATCAACACAATCAAGGGATTACCAGTCTATTACATATACACCCGCTTCTACTACATAAACCCTATGTTCTACTACATATTCTGCATAAATCGACTTAGAACTATTCCCTTAATTGCCGATTATCACGGCAGTAACCCAGTCATTTATTCCTGTTAAATCGTATTTGCCTGCACTCTTATCAATCTTTAAGCTAATAAAAGCTCAAGAAAATTCCTTTGCGGAATACTGTAAGGCAGCAACCTTCCATCAACTCTTAACTCAATTTCTCTCCTTTTTTTATGAACATGCTTTATATAAGCTTTATTTAATATAATCGATTGAGAGATTTTAATAAACGTTGGGTCATTTAATTCTTTAAGAACATCGCCAATGCGTTTACACCATAAAATTGATTCTCCGTCATTTGTAACGATAGTACAATAGTTACCGTCTGCCTGAAAATATACAATTTTGGTCAAAACAATAAATGTAATTATGTCGGAACCATTAATAACTATTTGTCTTTCTGTTTTCATATCGTTCTTTTTTAATCAAACTCCAGTGTATAAACCAGTTTCTCCATTTTATCAAAATCATATAAAGTAAGCCGCCTCAAGGTATAATACAATTCCCAATAGGTACGTATTGCACCAAAGTAAGCGGTAATGGCATTGTCTTTCTGTGCCTGAGCTTGGTTCAAATCATTGATGCTGATGGCTCCTCTCAAATATCGTTCTACTTCAAGTTCATAGTTCTTCTCTGAAATCTCTTTGGTTTCGGTTGATATCGTCATTTGCTGCTGATGCAAATTCCAGCGGGAAGTATGCAGGGCTATTTCCTGCTCAAACTGCATCTCATCTTGTTCAATCTGACTTTTCACAATCTCCAGATTGGCCTCTGCCCTTAACTTCTGCGTCTTTGAAAAGCTCCAATCTAATAAGGGAAGAGAGAAGCTAAGAGCAAAGTTCTGTTGGTTTTCTAAATGATTAAACAGTTGCGAAAAGTTATCGGCACGATTGGAAAGTCCGAAATTAGCACGGATATTAAACTTCAAATTGCTTTCTGCTTTTACACGGTCAAGTTCCTCTTCTGCATCCAGCCTGTTCAAACGAAACCTGATCACCGATTCACTGTTTTCATAGGCCTGCTTCAAGGCCTGATCAAAACCTACATCAAAGAAAGGAATCGAATCGGGTAGGGCTAAAACGATGGGGCCGCCATCAGGCAGCGTAAGGTAATGCTGAAACTGCTGTTGGCTCAATACCAAATCAACACTGTCCTGAGCAAGCTCCTTTTGCGCTTGCAACACTTTCAAACGCAATTGCAAAAGATCGCTCTGGCTTACAGCTCCCAATTTAAAGCGCTCCTGAGAGATATTATAAAGTTTTTCTGAATTGGCGAGGTTTTGCTGAGACAATACCTTTCTTGACTGTGCAACAAAAAGATTGAAGTAATACGACACAGACTGTAAACCAATCTGTTCCATATCAGCAATTAATTTCTTTTGAGAAACTTCAAAGCGCAAAGGTTCTATCTTTTTCGACCATTTAAAACGGTTATATCCAATGGCATCCTGATTGTATGAAATGGATACAGGAACTGTGGAATATCGTACCGAAGGATTATCACCCAAAATATCAATCCGATCAAGCATCGAACTAAGAGATAGGACTCCTCCGGTAATGCCCACATTCTGTCTCACGCCCAAATTCAGAGAGCTAAAGGCCTGGTTCTGATCAACAAAGGCATCTTCACCGGTAGGCAGGGTTATTTTGGTAATGCTCCGGCTATAATTGGGAATGGTACCATCCAGGTATAAACTTGGCAAAAACGAGGCACTGTGGTTCCTGAAATTCCATACGCTGCTCTGATACCGGTTCGCAGCAACTTTATACTCAAAAGAATTTTTCTGCGCCATGCGGATGGTCTGCTCTAAGCTAATTACCCTTTCTTGGGCATAGAGCAAATTGAATAAGCCCATACATAAAAATAAACCTAGAACAATAACTTTTAATCGACTTCCAATCTTCATAATGTCTCTTTAATTTTTATATTTCTTTCTTCTTCTTTTTTATAGATCAACCAATAGATCAAGGGTACAAAAAACAGGCTAACAAGCATCCCTACCAGCATTCCGCCAATTAGTGCCAGCGCCAGCGGCTTTTGCAGCTCTGAACCCAGATCGTGCATAAACAGGGTTGGAAGCAAAGCGCCTACACTGGTGATAGTGATCATAATAATGGGTTTTAAGCGCTTATGCCCTCCGTCATAAATGGCCCTTTTCAACTCCACTCCCTGCCTTCTCAATTGATTGATGGCATCGATTTTCAGGATGGAGTCATTGATGATCAGTCCGCTCATCACAATAAGGCCAATCATAGACATCAAGTTCAGGCTATTATTTCCCATATAGAGAAAAATGAAAGCACCCGACATCGCAATCGGCAGTTCAATTAAGATAAACAAGGGTTGTAACAGGGATTCAAACTGAGCAGCCAGGATGAAATAAAGCAAGAGAACAGAGATCAGAAATATGATGGACATCTCTTTTACCAATGCTTTGTTCGTAAAATAACTGCCGGCATAAACTGCTTCTACCTCGGGATGTTTTTTCATAAAGGTCTTGAGGATCCCTAAATCCTCTTCTGGATGCTCGGTATGAACGTCAATTGGATAATAGGCCCCCGAAATACCGGCGGTTATGGATTGGTATTCTTTTGCTGAACTGACTTCAATCAGGGCATGAAAGGGAATCTCAACCTGATCGCGGTTTCTGATAAAGTTCTCTGACAAGAGGCGATCAATACTCTTCCCATTCCCTTTGAGCATAACGATGGGAACTAAAACTTGTGCTCCTTGAAAATACTCAACAAAATGAGGCTTTAAAATGTCCCGCAACTCCTTGTTTACATCCGGGATACTGATCTTATACAACAAAGCCTTCTCCGCATTTACTCGCAATACAACTTGATCATGCAAAGCAACCGGATTGATAGCAGCATTGGGGAAAAGCTTGCCCAGTTCTTGAACAAGCCCCAAACTGGTTTCTATCGGGGGCATCTCCCGCTTATCAAAAGCCACCGTCTGAATTCTTAAAGGAGGCATCTGGTCTGCAAATACGGCATCAAAGGCGTTTTTACCTGGTTTAAAACTAAGCACAGCCAAAGGATATTCCTGCTGGCATATCCTCTCCAACTGTTTCTTAACCTTGTTTAGTTCCTTTTTATCAAGCACTTTTACATACAACTTAGCTTCTTTGATACTCAGTTCAGAATCTTTTAAAAACAAATATTGTTGTTTTCCAACCCAGGCATCTGCAACGGCCACCTGCTCCTTGATTTCAGAAATCAGATGGGCAACACGCTGCTCGTTTTCAGGAATACCAATGCTTTCGTTCCAATCCACAAAAAGCTCAAAGTCATCGCGACTCACTGGTGGAAGCCGTTCTTTTTCAAGAAGATCAAACAGTACAAAGGCACTGCCGAAAAGCATGAACACGATCAGGAAGGTTGTTTTCGGAAACTTAAAGACAAAAGAAAGCCCTTTTTCATACCAACCGGTGACATTCACCAAAGAACGAATCTCAAATAGTTGCTTTTCTGCTCTTACCCGGTAAAAAAGCACATACAAAGGCGGGAGAAGCAAAATGGAAACAAGCAAAGAAGAAACCACCCCAATGGTAATGGAAATGGCCTGATCATAGAAAATAGCTCCGGCCAGTCCGCTTAGAAAGATCAGGGGTATAAATACCGCACAGTTGGTCAATACCGAAGTAATCAGTGGACTGATAATTTCATTGGTGCCTTTTATGGCTGCTTCTTCATTACTGGCACCGGCTTCCTTTTCTAAGTTAATGGTGTCAATAACCACAATGGAGTTGTCAATAATCATCGCCAAACCCAGGATCAAACCGCCAAGCGAAATAATATTGAGGCTAATGCCCATAAAGTAAAAGCCAAGCATGCTGATAACGAGCGAAACGGGAATGGTAATGCCTATTAACAAAGCAGACCGAACCTGCCTGATAAAGATCAGCATCAACAGAAAGGCCAAAATGCCCCCGATCAAAAGATCTTGCTGTAGGTTACTGATCGAAAAATTAAGCAACTCGGTCTGATCATTGCCAACCTCAAATTCCAGATCGGGATAATCAGTTTTAAAGTCGGCGAGCTGACTGTTAAAACTCTTTTGAAGATCTTCCATCTTGGCAGAAGACTGCTTCATAATGGCCAGGTTAATGCCTTGATTCCCATTGGTATAGAAAGATCCGGTTGCTTCTGCATGCGAGAAGCGTACTTCAGCCAGATCTTTTAACAAAAACAAGCGACCATTCACATTCAGGGGGGTATTTTCTATTTCATTGATGGAAAGCAGATCTGAATTGAATTGGAGGTAATACTGATAATGCCCATCCTTCACCAATATATTCCCCAGGTTTATTTTGTTCTCTTGAAAAGCCTGCAACAAATAGTTTGGTGAAATACCTATCCCTCTCAGGTAATCTTCTTTCGGAATAATCTGAACCTCTGGTTCGCTCAGGCCACTGATATCCACCATGGATATTTCGGGCTGTTGCTCCAGGCGCCTTTTGATGATTTCCCTGGTAAAACTACTTAATTCGGCCAGGCGCCAGGTATCAATCTTGCCATCTTTCGGATAGATATTTAACCTGAAAATCGGAATATCAGCTACGGTTACTTTATTTACCAATGGTCTTTGAACATCCTTTGATAAATTACCCATCGCCCTGTCTACCTTTTCATTAACCTCAATAAAAGCCAAACTGGTATTGATACTGTGTTCAAAAAGCAGTTGAATCTGCCCTTCTCCCTCTGAAGAATTACTTTCAATACTTTCCAGCCCGTGAAGCTGTTGCAAACTGCTGCGCAAACCGGAGATGATGTTCTGCTCAATTTCTTTTGCTCCCGAATTGGGCATCTTCACACTTACATTAATCTGCTGAATATCCGCATCGGGCAAGAGCGAAGTTGGCAAATACAAAAAAGCGCTGATCCCTAATAACAAGAGAGCAAAAAAGCTAACCAAAACCGCTATCGGCCGTTCAACCAGAAATCTTACCATATTATTTGTTCGATTTTATTTAACCTTCTTTATACCTTGCAATAGCGCCAGTGGAAGCATTAAATAGGCTCCCAGCAATGAAAACAATAAACCACCAATTGTGCCCGCCGAAAGCGTAAACCAGAAAGCCTGCTCCTCACCATTGATCATAAAAGGCAGTAAACTTAAAATAGCAGATGCCGTTGTAACCATAATGGGCATTGCCTTGGCATTGAAGGCCTTAATATATATTTTCACCCGATCTTCAGCACCTGCCTTTGAATAGCGCTTGTTGATAAAATTGATGTCATTGATGATATATAATGCCACATTGGTAACCAGGCCGCTCAGCATTAGCAGTGCTGCATAGCCTCCCTGGTCAAATTTGAGCCCCAATAGATAGAATATCAGAAATACGCCAATAAAAGAGAACGGTATCATCAAAATCACCGCAAAAGATTGCTTAAACGATTCCAGCAAAACGGCACAGATCATATAAATAATCAACAACACCAATGCAATATACCAGAGGTTGTTTACAATGGAGGTCTCTCCCCACCAACCTCCCTCATTGGGTGAATAAACTTTATACCCGGAAGGCAACTCCCTATTGAGATTCTTCATAATGCGTTTTCGTACCAGGTCATTCAACATCCAGGTGCCAATAAACCGATAATGTACATTGAGCAGGTATTCCTGATTATGGCGCCTGATGGAAGAGCCTAGTTTAACCTTTGACACTTTACTCTGATCGGCAAGCTTCAACATCACCGATTCCTTGACAGGTAAAGGTGTTTGCAGGGCTGACCAAACACCAGGTGGATTTTCATAATTGGTCAGTATTGCCAATTGCAGGTGTTTTTCATCTACAGGGATCATTCCTGCAGAACTTTGTTGTTCTTCAAGCGATTTTATTGACCGGCTCATGTTTCCACGGCCAATCTGATAGACTGTCAAATACTCAGGATCAACCAGGCTAATCTGATATTGTTGAATAGGCTTTCCTTCATAACGTCCTTGTGATGAAATCAAAACATCTGCCACCCTTGGGTTCTGCAACAAGGTATCCCGCACTTTGAGGGAAAGATCTTGAAGCTGTTGGTAATTATAGCCTTTCAGCGCAATGGTAGAGTCATAATTATCCATATTGATGGCATTACTGAACCCTCTTCCTACTCCATATACCTGGAAATCTGCCGATCCGGACATAATGGACTCAGTTTCAAGCAATGCTTTTAAGCGATGCGGAAAAGCATCTCCATATTCCTTTTTAAAGGTAATATCAATAACTGCAGAGTTGGGTCCGGAAACATTGGCTGTAAAAACCTCCAGTTCTTTTTTAAACTGTTTCAGGTAGTTTTCAAAATTCCTGGCTACTCCATCCATCTGAGAAAGGGTAGCCCCATTGGGCATAACAATCCGCACGAAAAGTCGCGTCCTCTCTTCATCCCCGGAATTACTCGCGCCATGAAAGTTCCCGATATTACTGATATAAAGATAACTAACCCCTCCTAAATATTTATTGATAGGCTCTTTGAGCTTCGTCTTATAAAAGTCACTATCGAAAATAAAATTGTAGGTTTTTCCCCATGTATTTTCTTTCTCAATCTTTTCCGGGAGCAAATAAGTAGGCAAACCAAAAGTGAGCACCAGCAATAACACAAAAATCCACTTCCTTTTAAGCATAAAATGCACCTGCCGTGAATATAAACGGCTAAAACCTACCAGGTGGCGTTTTCGCTTAAATAAGACAGCACTCTGTTTAATCTGTACCGGAAACTTCTCCAATAAAGCCGGAATAAAGAAATAAGCGACAGGAAGTGAGACAATGAGGTTGATGATAATGGCAATGGCAAAATCCAACAGGTTCAACCGCTGTGACTCTTCAAGTAAAAAAATGACCGATAATGCCCCAAGGGCGGTAAAAGTAGAAGCAAGTATAGCCGCAAAAATCCGATTTTTACCAGTGTGACGGATGTCTTCTACAATCACGATCACATTATCAATAATAAGCCCGATAGAAATAGTGATACCCGCCAAAGAATATAAATGAATCTCGAGCTTAAAGAAATAATAGAAAACAAAGGAAAGCAGCACGTTGACAGCAAGCGATACCACAACAATAAGTAGATAGCGTAATTGGCGTGTAATCAATAACACAAAGGAAAGCAGGATCACAACGGACAGGATTGTCCGGATATAGATTTTCTCCAGTTCAGTTTTGATGTATTCAGTTGAATCATAGTTCATGGTTAGTTTGTAGCCTGCCGGAAGCTCTTCTTTAAGCAACTCCATCGCCACTTTCACCTTTTTCGCCACGGATACCGTATTGACATGTTCCTCAGGATAAATGCTGATGTTAATCAAATCCTGCCCATTAATCCGGTAGTAGCTTCTTTCGGGCTCATAGCTTTTTTCAACGCTGCCGACGTCCTGCAAACGGATAATTCTGCCCTCTGAATTCTTTAAAGGATAATCTTTCAACTGTTCCAGCTTAAACAGGCTGCCCTCCATAACCACTTCTACCCGTTTCCCGTCAGCGTTGACCATTCCAATGTTATGGTTCGCAAGCCCCTCTCCTAGTATTGACACCAACTCTTGATGTCCCAACTGAACAGCCTGCATCTTGGCTTTATCAGTATAAATCGCTATACGTTCAGTTTTTACACCTGCTATATTTATCTCATATATCCCTTTTATCCTGGCCAGTATGGGTCGTATTTTTTCCTCAGCCACCAAAGCAAGTTCATTTGCTTCATCTGGGCCGTTTAGAGAATATCCCAATATGCTGCTCTTGTAACTATTATTATCGGGTCGGTTCAGGTAAACCTGCGGATAGCTGGCATTGTCAGGAAGCTGATTTTGCAATTGCCGTAATTGCGAAGATACTTCAAAGCGAAATAGCTCAGGATCAGTCCATTTATCCAATTCAATATGAACTTGAGTTGAACCAGACTCGGTATTGGAAGTAATGGCTTTGATTCCGTTTAAACCTGCCAATACATTCTCAATGGGATTGGTCAGCTCCAACTCGGTCACTTCCTGCGAAGCACCCGGCAAGTGACAATATATACTGATCGATGACAATGTTCTGCTTGGCACCAATTGCACAGAAAGAAAAGGAATAGTTGCTGCACCAATCAGGCAAAGCACCAAAAAAACAATAAGTGTACTGAATGCAGAAAAACCAGAGGTTAACTTGTTTGGAGTCATACAAAATCAGGCTTTTTAATCAGTTTCTGAAACCGGCTTATCATGTGCCAGATTAAAATTGCCTTCGTAAATAACCTTATCACCTTCTTTTATTCCTTCTTTCAGAGCAAATTGACTGCTGTTCTCAAAAGCAATATCAACATAGTTCCATACGGCACTGCCATTTTCCAAGGTAAAAACCACCTTCCGGTTCTGCCTGTCAAGCACGGCTTCCTTTGGAACCACCAACTGACCGGGAATTGCCTTTTCAATAATAACACGCACACTCATCCCATCCATCAATTTTCCATCGCTGTTGGAAAGTTTTGCTTTGATGCTAATCATACCCGATTGATCAACCAAGGGGTTGACACTTGATATTGTCCCGGGATAAAACCGGCCATCGCCACTAAAAGATTGCAAACGGATATTTCTGCTCTCTCTCACAAAATCAAGTTCCTGTTCCATCACCTGAAATTCTACTTCCAACTGAGAATCATCAATTAAGGTACAGATATAATCAGTAGCGTTAGAAAGATTATGGGCAGAGGCTTTTAGGTTTGCAATTTTACCTGCAAAGGGAGCTTTCAACACTGCGTCCTGCATTTCCACCTGAATCTTTTGCATTTCTAACTCTGCACTGCTCAAGCCACTACGGAGACGGACAACTGCCAAAACTTCCTGATCCAATGCTGTTGTATCTTTTAACTGATAGCCAGCCCGTAGTAGCTGATCCTGATAATCCAACAAAGCCTGCTTATACCTTAATTTGGTCTGAAGGAATTCTCGTTCTTGTTGCTCTTGGTTCAATTCGGCAAGTATTTGCCCTGTCTGGACTCTCATTCCATCTTTAATGGAAACACTTTTTATAATCCCCTGTCCACGAAAGCCAAGATTTGCCTTATGGCTGGCAAACAATTTTCCAGTGGCAAACAATTCCCGATTAAAGGTCTGTTGCTCTATTGTAATCACTTTTACTGCTGTCGGATTGCTTGCAGCTACCGTACTCATTTCCTGAGTTTCCTGTGAACCCTCTTCCTCGCCTTTCGTGCTGCTACAAGCTGTTAGCAAAATGCACAAAGGCATAAAAATAATTAAATACTGATATTTCATTTAGCCAGGTTGTATAACTTAAAAGTTTATATTGTAATGTATTGGTTATAATCGGTATTGAGAATGGATGAAAAATCGTTTTAGTGAAATTTGCCCATTCATAATTCGTTCGTAAGATAGGTAAAACTATTTAAGTGTTGTGAACAAATAAGTATTAAACTGCTCCAATTTCAGAACTCTTTAAATTCAGCATAAAAAAGGGTATGGCTGAAATACAACCATACCCTTTAAAGTATTAAAAATACTAATCTATTTTATTATCTGCTATAATTAGGAGCTTCTTTTGTGATTGCTATGTTATGTGGATGACTCTCACGCAAACCTGCTCCGGTAATTTTTACAAAGCGGGCTTCCTGCAATTTCTCAATATCAGCTGCCCCGCAATAGCCCATGCTGGCTCTTAAACCACCAATATATTGATAAACAACTTCTGCCAAGGTGCCTTTATATGGAACGCGACCAACAATTCCTTCCGGAACTAATTTCTTTAAATCATCTTCTGCATCTTGAAAATAACGGTCTTTCGATCCTTGTTCCATGGCTTCAATAGAGCCCATTCCGCGATAGGATTTAAATTTCCTTCCTTCATAAATAATGGTTTCGCCAGGAGCTTCTTCTACACCAGCGAATAAGGAACCTGCCATAATGGTGCTTGCGCCTGAAGCAATTGCTTTCGCAATATCGCCCGTTTGTTTGATCCCCCCATCTGCGATAATCGGAACACCTCGTCCTTTAAGCGCTTTCGCACATTCATATACCGCATACAATTGTGGAACCCCAACACCGGCAATAATCCGGGTTGTACAAATAGAACCAGGGCCAATACCAACTTTTATGGCATCCGCACCTGCATCAGCAAGGGCCGTAGCAGCTTCTCCTGTAGCTACATTTCCTACAATTACCTGAAGGTCAGGAAACTTTGCTTTAACTTCTTTTAGTTTATCGATTACTCCTTTTGAATGACCGTGAGCAGTATCAATGGTTACCACATCCACTCCTGCTTCTACGAGAGCCGCAATACGTTCAATGGTATCTCCTGTAACACCAACAGCAGCGCCAACACGCAAACGTCCATGTTCATCTTTCGCAGCATTGGGAAAATGTTTATATTTTTGGATATCCTTAAAAGTGATTAAACCAACAAGGTATCCGTTCTCATCAACGACAGGAAGTTTTTCAATTTTATAATTCTCTAGAATTGCCTCCGCTTGAACCAAATCAGTCCCTACCGGTGCAACAACCAGGTTGTCTTTGGTCATTAATTGAGCAATCGGAATACTCATATCCTTTTGAAAACGTAAATCTCTGTTGGTTACGATTCCCACTAATTTCCGGTCTGAATCAATTACCGGAATACCTCCGATTTTATTTTCTTTCATGATTTTGAAAGCATCCTGCACAATTGCATCTTCATGAAGAACCACGGGATCTTGAATCATTCCACTTTCTGAACGCTTTACTTTTCTAACTTCCATGGCCTGGGCAGCAATGCTCATATTTTTATGCAGCATTCCAATTCCTCCGGCCTGAGCCAATGCGATTGCCAATTCAGATTCAGTTATGGTATCCATAGCTGCTGAAATCAGGGGAATATTTAGCTGAATTTTTTTAGTAAGATACGTACGTGTGTCAACATCACGTGGTAAAACTTCTGAATAAGCCGGTATTAATAGTACATCATCGTAGGTGAGGCCTTCTTGTACGAATTTTTGGGGATCTAACTGCATGGCAAAACGTTTTGGAGTTCTTTTATGCGGGGCAAAATTACGTATAAATATCGATAATAAAAAGCGTTTTCAATTTATTGTTTTATAAAAACTGATATGCAAATTTATATCTTTGCGCCATGCGCAAATTAGCCATGGATGAATTGAACCGTCCAACGATAGAAGAATTTAAAGAACAAAAGAAACTACCGATAACTTTAATTTTAGACAATATTCGTAGTTTACACAATGTAGGGTCCATTTTCAGAACAGCGGATGGTTTTGCAATAGAAAAAATAATATTGTGCGGTATCACCGGGCAGCCTCCGCACCGCGAGATTGAAAAAACAGCTTTAGGCGCAACAAATTCCATTTACTGGGAATATGAAAAGGATATTTTAGCGGTTATTTCTTCTCTAAGGGAAAAACATTACAAAATCATTGCAATTGAGCAGGCTGAAAATAGCTCTTATTTGAACGAATACAACCCTGATCCTTCCAAAAAACATGCGTTGATTTTAGGAAATGAAGTGCATGGAGTTTCTGATGAGGCGATGAAACAAATTGACGACTGCCTTGAAATTCCACAATTTGGTACCAAACATTCTTTAAACGTAGTAGTTTCGGCCGGAATCGTATTGTGGGATTTCTTTACGAAGCTAAATCATCAATAGCGCAATCCTTTTCCGATTTAACAATCAAACTATGCTTGCATTAGTGGATAGTCTCAGCAAAAAAGATATTGACCTGAGACTACCCACTAATGAATTTCTTAGTTAGTATATTTTAATAAACCGGAACCGCATCCTTGGTTTCTAACTCGGAAACTCCCATTAAAAACTCATCAACCTTCCTTGCACATTCCCGTCCTTCAGAAATAGCCCATACGACAAGCGATTGACCTCTGCGCATATCTCCTGCCACAAAAACCTTATCAACTGTTGTAGCATAATTCCCTTCCTGGGCTTCCACATTTCCGCGTTGATCATATTCCAAACCAAGTTGATCCAATAGTCCCTGATGTTGAGGATGTAAAAATCCCATAGCCAGCAACGCCAACTCACAAGGAATTTCGCGTTCAGAACCTTCTATTTCAGTAAACTTAACCGGTCTGCCCAAATTGTCCTTTTCCCATTCCAGGTCCACAACTTTTAATGCTTTCAAATTGCCATTTTCGTCAGCAATAAATTCTTTTGTATTAACCGACCAATTACGTTCACAACCCTCTTCATGGGATGAAGTCGTTTTTAAAAGCATCGGATAAGTTGGCCAGGGCATCGCTTCGGTGCGATTATTAGGTGGTTGAAACATCAACTCAAATTGGGTAACTGAGTTAGCCAATTGCCTATTGGAAGTCCCTACACAGTCAGACCCTGTATCACCACCACCGATAACAATCACATTTTTTCCTTTTGCCAAAATCTCCTCTTCCAAAACCGGTGAATCTCCAACACGTTTGTTTTGTTGTTTGAGAAAATCCATTGCAAAATGAACCCCTTTTGATTCTCTGCCCTTAACTGGCAAATCACGCGGTATGGTTGAGCCCCCAGCAAGAACAATGGCATCATAAGATTCCAGATCTTTAACGGAGATATCAACTCCAACGTCTGTATTGCACCGAAATACAACACCTTCTTCCTTCATGATTTGTAATTTCCGGTCTATTACCCATTTATCTAATTTAAAATCAGGAATACCGTAACGAAGAAGACCTCCTGGTTTATCATCGCGCTCAAATACAGTCACTTGATGTCCTGCTTTACTTAATTGGGCAGCAGCAGCTAATCCGGCTGGCCCGGAACCAACAACGGCTATTTCTTTTCCAGTAGAAACCAATACAGGTTTGGCTTTTGCATAACCTTTTTTATAAGCAATTTCTGCTATATGTTTTTCTATTTCTTCTATGCTTACCGCAGAGCGATTGATTCCCAATACGCAAGCCGATTCGCAGGGTGCCGGACAAATTCTTCCGGTAAATTCAGGAAAATTGTTGGTTGATGACAAGATATCATAAGCCTCTTCAAATTTTCCCTTATAAACAGCATCGTTGAATTCCGGAATTACATTCCCCAAAGGGCATCCTGAATGACAAAAAGGAATACCACAATCCATGCATCTGGCAGCTTGCTTGTTCAATTCTTCATCGTTGAAGGGTTTTACAAACTCTTTTGAATGTCTTAACCGTTCTGCTACAATCTCTTTTTCAGGAGTTTGTCTGCTATACTCCTTAAAACCTGTTATTTTTCCCATTATTCCTTGATACTAAATATTGTTAATAAGTGACTTAGCCAATAGAGCCTGTTTATATTCTTTGGGGAATACTTTGACAAAGAATGACGACCTGTCCTTCCAGTTGTCTAATATATCACTTGCTAAATCGCTGTTTGTAAGATGAATGTGTTGTTTTAATAAGGAGACGATCTGACTTTCATCATCAGATTCCAATTTTTCCAGCTCTACCATTTCCAAATTGCACTTGCTATGAAAAGTACGTGAGATATCATACACCCATGCAATTCCACCACTCATGCCCGCTGCAAAATTCCTTCCTGTTTCACCCAGAACCAATACTCTTCCGCCGGTCATATATTCGCAACCATGATCACCCAAACCTTCAACTACAGTTGTTGCTCCGGAATTACGAACAGCAAAACGTTCACCTGCCTGTCCGCGTATAAAGAGCCTTCCCGAGGTAGCACCATACAAAGCGACATTGCCAATAATAATATTTTCACTGGCTTTGTATTGACTATCTTTTCTAGGATAGATTGCTAATTGCGCTCCTGATAGACCTTTTCCTACGTAATCATTGGCTTCGCCCTCCAGTTCAAAAGACAATCCTTTTGCGGCAAAGGCACCAAAACTTTGTCCGGCATAGCCATTGAACTTATAATTGATCGTATTATCAGGCAAAGCTTCTGAACCGTATATTTTAGATATCTCATTGGATAAAAGGGTTCCGATTGTACGGTTGGTATTTTTAAGATCAAATGTTCCAAAAATAGGCTCTTTGCTTTTTAATGCCGGCTCAGCCTTTCTCAACAACTCCCAATCTAAAATATCTTCCATCTCATGGTCCTGATCTTCTGTATGATACAATGCTTGGGGATTTGCCTGATGTGCTACGTATAAAACATCCGAAAGATCCAGGTGATCAATTTTCCAATGCGATATATTCTCTTTCCTTTTCAGGAACTGGGCCTTTCCAACCATTTCATTAACCGTTCTGAAACCTAAGGATGCCATGATCTCTCTGAGCTCTTCAGCTATAAAATAAAACAGATTGACGATATGTTCAGGCTTACCTGTAAAAAGTTTACGCAATTCCGGATCCTGAGTAGCAACACCCACTGGACAGGTATTTAAATGACATTTACGCATCATAATGCATCCGCCAGCTACCAAGGCAGCTGTCGCAACGCCCCATTCTTCGGCCCCTAACAGCGTAGCTATTGCTATATCCCGGGCTGTTTTCATCTGTCCGTCAGCCTGCAATACAACCCGGCTGCGCAATTGATTTTTAACCAGGGTTTGATGAGCTTCAGCTAAACCAAGTTCCCAGGGAAGACCTGCATGCTTAATGGAACTAATCGGTGAGGCACCTGTTCCACCATCGTATCCGGCAATTAGAATTACATCGGCTTTTGCCTTTGCCACGCCTGCGGCGATGGTTCCGACACCTGCTTTTGAAACCAACTTTACATTGATCCTTGCCTTCCGATTCGCATTTTTCAAATCGAATATCAATTGTTTTAAATCTTCAATTGAATAAATATCGTGATGCGGCGGCGGAGATATTAATCCGACACCAGGAGTAGAATGACGAACTTTTGCGATCCAGTCATCAACTTTATGGCCAGGCAATTGTCCGCCTTCACCAGGTTTTGCACCTTGAGCCATTTTTATTTGAAGCTCATCAGCTTCACTTAGGTAATGAGACGTCACCCCGAAACGTGCGGATGCAATCTGTTTAATCGCCGAACGCATTGAATCTCCATTTTCCATTCCCTGATACCTGATCTCATCTTCACCACCCTCGCCAGTGTTGCTCTTTCCACCGATTCGATTCATTGCAATAGCCAATGTGCTATGCGCTTCATGGGAAATTGATCCGAATGACATCGCCCCGGTAGCAAAACGCTTTAAAATATTTTCAGCAGGCTCAACTTCTGCCAATGAAACTGCAGGCCGATGATGTGCAAAATCCAACACATTCCGAAGCGTAAAAAATTTATCTTTTTGCTGGCTTATTAAAGCCGAATATTGTTTGTAAGTGCTGTAATCATTACTACGGCAAGCCTTTTGAAGAAGGTGTACCGTATCTGGATTAAATAAATGAGATTCACCCCTTCTTCTCCACGAATACAATCCTCCTTCAGGCAGCAGATAGTCTTTCGATTTACTGCTGGCAAATCCCCTTTTATGTTTTAGCAATACTTCTTTTGCTATCTCATTTAATCCTAATCCCCCAATTCTGGAAACCGCACCACAGAAATAGGTATCAACTACATTTTTATTAATTCCTAAAATTTCAAAAACTTGTGCTCCATGGTAAGATTGCAAGGTCGAGATTCCCATTTTTGAGAAAATCTTTAATAAACCCTGACAAATGGATTTAACATAATTCTTTTTAAGTTGATCCCATGTTAAATCGGTATCGATGGTTTCCTGCTCTTTTAATGTACGGATGGAGGCAAGTGCCAGATACGGATTGATCGCCGTAGCACCAAACGCTAACAGACAAGCAAAATGATGAACCTCCCAAACATCGCCGGCCTCAACCACCAAACCCACCGAACCGCGGTGCCCTGTTTTTATTAAATGGTGATGCACAGCAGATACCGCTAAAAGTGAAGGTATTGCCGCATGTTGGGAATCAATTGCTCTATCGGATAGGATAATTACTTCAAATCCATCGTCAACAGCATCTTCTGCATATTTACAAAGGCGTGCAAGACCATCTTCCAATGCGCCCGGCTTTTCATCAGCTCTGAAATAGGTCTGCAAAGTCTTGGCCTGAAATACCCCCGTATCAATACTTCTTAATTTCTCTAATTCTTTACTTGTTAAAACAGGATGCTCTAATGCTACACAATGGCAATGCATTTTATTTTCATCCACAACATTTCCACCATTACCTATAAAGGTTGCCAAACTCATAACCAGGCGTTCACGAATCGGATCAATTGGCGGATTGGTTACCTGCGCAAAATATTGCTTAAAGTAGCTCGATAAGTGTTGCGGTTGGTCAGAAAGGACCGCCAAAGGCACATCGGTACCCATCGAACCGATCGGTTCCTTCCCCTCTAATGCCATTGGCACTAAGATATCATGAACATCCTCTCTTGAATAGCCAAATGTTTGCTGATAGCGATAAACGGACTCCTTGGCTAAATAAGTAAAGGTAACACGAGGCTCCGCAAGATCCTTTAATCTTATTTTATATTGATCCAGCCAATCTCCGTAAGGCTGCAGATTAGACAGTTCGCCTTTCACCCTTTCATCACTGATCAGCTCTCCTTTTTCCATATCGACCAGAAATATTTTTCCTGGTTGCAGTCGTCCTTTTTGAATCACAAGGCTTTCGTCTAAAGGCAAAGCCCCTGTTTCCGAAGCAACAATTACGCGGTCATCTTTCGTAATTGAATACCGCAATGGACGCAATCCGTTTCGGTCAAGCATAGCACCAATCATTTTACCATTTGTAAAACAAAGTGCAGCCGGCCCATCCCATGGCTCTATTAAAGTTGCATGAAATTCATAAAAAGCTTTCTTAACCGGATCCATCTGTTCGTTACCATCCCAAGCTTCAGGGACCATCATCAGCATTACATGCTGTAAGGAGCGCCCGCAATGCATCAATAGCTCTGCCACGTTATCCAGACAAGCCGAATCTGACTGACCCTTGTCTATAATGGGTAGCAAAATCTTCATTTCTTCCTCTGTGAAGAAAGGGGAAACCAGCGACTTCATTCTGGCATAAAACCAGTTGAGATTTCCTGTAAGTGTATTGATTTCGCCATTATGCGCTACAAAGCGAAACGGTTGAGCCAGCTTCCATGAAGGAAACGTATTGGTAGAAAAACGTGAGTGGACCAAACCAAAGGCCGAGACCATTCTTTGATCGCGGAGATCAGGATAATATGAACGAACCTGAGCAGTCGTTAGCTGACCTTTATAGACAATGGTACGGCAAGACAGCGAAGTAACATAAAACTGATCCTGAATTTCGTCTGTGGTTTTTTTGATTTCCTGAACGATCAATCGCCTTAAAACAAAAAGCTTTCTTTCAAAATCATCGGTATTTTTTATTTCTGAAGGTCTCTCAACAAAAAACTGAACAATGGAAGGTTCAACACTCAATGCTGTCACCCCAATTCCTGCTGAAATAACAGGAACTTCACGGTATCCTAAAAAATTGAAGCCGCGGTCGATAGCTGCTTTTTCAATAATTGATTTACACAACTCGTTTTCTTTCTCACCTTTTGGCAAGAAAGCCATTCCCACGCCATAATAGCCGGGTTCCTTTAATAAGATATCAAGAGAAATACACTCTTCCCATAAAAACTCATGAGGTATCTGAAACATGATCCCTGCACCGTCCCCGCTGTCAGGGTCGCAACCACAGGCTCCGCGGTGCTCCATATTCTCCAACATAATTAACGCATCTTTTATTTGCTGATGCGATTTTTCCCCTTTTACATGTGCTACAAAACCAACTCCGCATGCATCATGCTCAAAATCAGATTGATATAACCCTTCAGAATGTGTTTCTTTATTCATCTTCTTATTAAATAGAATTCGCTAACGATTTGCTAAATTAATATTATTTTTCTTTTTTATTATATTTTCAATAATTTTTATTTGCTTTTCTTAATAAAAACATACATATACACACAAACGATGGCCATATTCACAAATTAATAATAATTCTAAATAAATCTTTTCTAATTGTCGCTTTTTAGGCGTGATGTGATTTTCTTATACAGAAATCCGATTTATTAATAAACGGGTTCCTTGTAGCCAACAATTTATCATTCGTTTATTCTTTTTATTCACTTAATCTACTGGTTATTTAAAAATTAATCCTAAGATTTTCAATGGAATACCGTTTAAAACATGAAATATTATGCAGATATCGCATTTTTTCTTACTTTTGCCGTGGGTAAGTCTTTTACGACCAGCTCCCTTTGAACTCCCCCAGGGCGGGAACGCAGCAAGGGTAAAAGGTTGTAGCGGTGCGATAAAAGGGGCTTGCCCATTTTTTTTCTTCTTTTTTTCGGGATGTAGCGTAGCCCGGTATCGCGCCAGCATGGGGTGCTGGAGGTCGTCGGTTCAAATCCGGCCATCCCGACAAAATGCCATCTGTGAGAATTCACAAACTTCTTTGTATTCAATTTTGGTTTACAATTTGTCCAGAAAAAAACCGCCTTATAATTAACGAGGGCACTGAAAAAGCCAGAGGTCGCTCCAGAATATATCCTTCACCTATCAGGAAAAGTCAACCTTTACTAACCACTTCAACAATAATGAAGGGAATCAAGGGATCATTATAATTTATCAGGGATGCTCTGCCGATCAAATCAAAAACATTGAAGAACAAATAAAAAAAAGCAAACAGGCGACCAGCCGTTTGCAGGCAAAGAGAGATTGAAAAGTAATTTCAAAAATGATTCTTGGTAGTTGATGACTAACTATGACAAATTAGCTTTCAACTTTCTAAAGATTATAATTACTCCCGACTGGTATACAGTATAGTCCATTTTACTTGGCTCAATCAATTCCGATTTAGACTTCAAAAAACCAAACTACCAATTTAAAGGTTTCCAGCCTTTGGCGTCAATTAAGTATTTAAGGTGCTTTTCTCGTTCGGTTAAAAAATCAAAGCTTTTATAAGAAGCGAATTCATCGCCTCCATAATATTTTTTTTCATTTCCACATACCGTACCGAGAGACTGAATCGGCACAATTGTAGCCACCTTCCCTAGAATCATGCATGTTGCAGACAAATGAATATCTTCTGCGGTTTTAAAATTCAATGGATCTATTGACCAAAAATATTTAAGCCAATCTTTTTTAAAGAACCAATTCGTACAACCAAAATCCACCAACGTATCCCGACCGCAAGTATTAGCCTCAGTATCAATACTATCACCAATAAAATACATATTAAGAAAGTTTTTATCACTAATCATTTCAGGCTTATAATTATTGAAAGGAATGATTCGCCCTGAAGATGATATTATAGAATTTTCTTCTTCACACAATGTATATATATAGCTAAGATAATTATGCGATGGAATCACGTCATCATCAACAATCCAGATGTAGCGCGTCTTACATGTTAAAGCGATAGCGAATCGAGTGTGATAGCCCATATTATAGTTCAGTTTTATATATTTGATTTGTGGATGATATGTTGGCCTAACCGATACGTAATCTAATCCATGCAAAATCCAAATCTCACGAGGAGAGATTGTTTGTTCCAAAATTCTATTGAGCTGTTCTTCAATATTATTTCTTTTCCAAACTGTTAACAAAACCGTAACGTCTAAATACATTATTTAGTGAACATTAAAAAAACTTAATATCTTAAATTATTTACAGGCGGAACCAAACAAGACTTAATAGTTGTGAAAAACAAAATAGCTCCACCAATAGCAACGAGTAAAGTAATCGGTAACAATAAAAACCAAATATTTAATTCGACTCGATACGCAAAGTCATCCAAAAATTGAACAGCAACGAAATAGCCGATTGGCGCTCCGATCGCAACCGATATGCATAACAATATTATATATTCTTTTGTCAACAATAAAAATATTTGGTGAAAACTAGCACCAATGATTTTTCTCAATGTCACCTCCTTGCGGCGTTGCTCCACAGAATAAGTGAGGACACCGATTAGTCCTATACTCCCAATGACCACCAACGTGATTGTCAAAAATACAACCGTCAAGATGTCTTCATTATGCCCTTGCAGGTCTCTATAAACTTTGTCCCAAAAAAAATAATCAACTTTACTTCCAATCTCTTTTTGTATATCCAGGCTTTCCAAGCGCTGCTTTACTATATCAGTTTTCCCCGGGTGAACTTTAAGGTTCAAGATATTAAGTACATCGTGACTATATAAAAATGCCATCGGGGCAATTGGTCGTTTAAAATTTTGAAAATGAAAATCTTTGACGACACCTGAGACGGTATACCTCATCGAATCATTCAAATTAAATGTGCGCCCCACTGCTGTCACGGCATCGCCTAATTGGAGGGCAGAAAGTGCTTTTTCATTTAAGATGATCCGATTTGTATTGGCATTTAAGTTGTTAGAAAATTTGTTGCCCGATACTATTGTTATATCAAGATCCCCAATTGCATTTTCATCAACATAATATGCAGATATAGTTGTTTTTTCATTCTGGTCATGGTTCCATGATTCAAATTCTTCGGTCGCCATATATCCCAAATTTGAAGATATCGCAGAGATACTTGTGACTTCAGGCATACTTGAAATTCGCCTCTTACAACGCTATATTCTTTGTCGTTATGGATCGCAACACTGATTATATCGGAATAATCAAACCCGTAATCACCGTTTGTCATATATTTGGTCTGCTTAACTAAGGTGGTAGCAAATAATATCATTACCATGGCAATAGAAAACTGCAATACGATAATAATTTTCCGAAATGATAAACCTCTCAATAGCTTGTTCTGAAATACATTTTGAAGGATGTCCTTCTCTTTTAATTTTGAAAGTGTGATGGCTGGGAAAAAGCCCGCAATAAAGCCAGCAAACATAACAAATACTGTTAACAGCAATATAATACCCGCGTTCAATGATAAATCACCTGTAAATTTCTGGAAAACGCTGAACCGGGCCACGATAGGGAATAGAGCCATACCGACTATAAAAGATAATAGTGCAATAAGCGTTGATTCAGAAATAAATTGAAAAAAAACATGTTTGTTAGAAGCCCCTACTATCTTCCGAACACCAATTTCCTTGCTTTTTGCCAAGCCAAGTGAAGTCATTATGCTTGAATAATTGAAGCAGGTCAGTGCTAAAAGTATACAAATAATTACGGCAAAGAGTATTATTGTTGAATAGCTTAAAGCTTGACTATTATCCAGCCAATAATCCTTTCCGGGCGTAATATCTCTTAATGGTTGCGCAACGAAATCTAACGTAATACCTTTTTCGTTTCCTGAAACACTGGCGTTTGCATCTTGTGTCAAACTCCGCGCCGTTCCCTTGACTGCATCCAAAGTAGCAGTTTCCTTTGCTAGCAAATACAAATAACCAGCTGCGTAATTGTTCGGGCTTATTAGATTGCTATCTAAAGTTCCTTGATTGATCGCCGACAGCAATGCACTATGTGGAAGTATAAAATCACTACTTATATGGGTTTTATTTAAATTCATATCAAAGACACCGGATACAGTAAACGGCCCCAGACTTTCTATGTCGACCGTTTCTCCTAGAACATCCAATGAATTAAAAAGCCGTAGGGAAGCATCTTTTGACAAAACAATATTTGACGGTTGAGACAATACTGTAGTATGGCTACCCACTAGTAGGGGAATTTGAAAAAAAGAAAAGAAATCACCATCGGCATAATAACCAGTAAAAAGCATACGGTCATTCTGGTTCACGCTAAATCGGGATGACCATGGGGTAAGATTCAGTCCTTTTTCAACAACAGATTTATCAACTAGATCATGAACCGTATTAGGAGACGTAGCGTATATCGTCTGGCCTGCGCCTTTTGCGCTGACAATTGTATTGATCCTAAATATTCGGTCCTTGTCTGTGTTGTAATCATCATAACTGAACTGATTGAAGATTATAACGAGCATCAGCAGTGAGAGTGATATACTCAGAGAAAAAGCCGTTATGTTGAGGAAGCTATAAAATGGCTGTCGCCAGATCTTCCTAATTGCCGTACTAAAATAACTTTTAAACATACTCTGAAAATTCAATTTTATGAATAAACGTAATAAGCTAATTCTACCAACTCATTAAATATCATCGCATAGACCATCTAAGTCATTTATAATTTTGCTTTTTATTTCTTTATTAAAAGAATATCGAAAACCACGATCTTTGAATTCATATATCATTGAATTCATGTCTTTCTCAGTTAGCTTTTTTAACGATATACTGGTTCCAACACCGATTCGTTCAATAGTTTTCGCTGTTAGATCCTGATCATGCACCTTTGATTTGATTATACCAATAACTGGGACATCTAGAAGAATCGCTTCTTTCACAGAATTGAAACCACAATGTGTTATAAAAAAACTCGCTCGCGACAGCAATTGTAACTGGGGGATCATTCCCATCATTTTAACGTTATCCATTCTATCAGTGGTTCGTTTATAAAATGTTTCGGTTTGTATATCTATATTCACGAAAACAAATTCAATATCAGTGTGTCCCCTTGCTAAATTTAATAACAAAAGTAACCGTTTCAAAGTGACATTGATAAAAGCTGACGACTGATGCAAAGGTAAAACCATACATTAGGAACATATCGAAACGACAATCTTCGAAACTAATATTAAATAGGTCACCTTCATCCATCTGTACATTTTTAAAATAACAGTTCTTAAATGAAAGATTTCGCCATTCCCATTCAATATGTGAAAAGCGAGCGTTCACAAACTGACAATGCTCGAACTCACAATCCATAAAAATACAAAAGAAACCGTAAAGCTGTCTAAAATCACATTTAATGAATTTGCAGCGCCTGAATTGAATTGAAACTTCCCCCCGGAAGGTAACGTTCTTAAAAACCTTACGATAAACTTGTAATTCCGTACGATTTCCCATCGACAACTGCTTTTTTGTCAATCGTGAGGGAGCTTTTTGGGAAAGATAATCAATAATGCCTTCGGTGTTTATTAATTGCATATGTCAGTTTTGTATTTTCCAGGCTTTGTATTGTTATTCATATTTAACCGAAACCAAACAAGTAGCACTTAAAAGTCCGATACGTGCTGCTTAAAGTTAACTAAATTATCATTATTAAAATCTGTAATTTTTAAAATTGGCCGCTTAAAAAACGAAAAATCTCGACTTATTTGACCGAGTAAATTAGGTCTCTCAATATCATTCCCACCAATTTGAATGTAAAATCATTGGTTTAAAATTCTAATAAATTCGATTTTTGACTTATCTTTATAATGTTCAAACAGATGAGAACCAAAAGGTGACCCGGTTTGGATTGATTCAATAATTGATTTGATAACAAGCGATTTATAGCAGAAGGTTAGGCTCCGGCCATCCCGACAAAATTCCACTGTGAGAAACAAAACTCACCTTTCAAAATTTCGCATTCTCATAACAATTAAAGTTACAATTAATATAAGGCTTATAAATTCATAGTCAATTCGATTTACGGCTATTTTTAATAATTACTATTAGAACTACTGCCATAACGAATGACTTATTTTGAATCAGATTTATAACATTGAGGAAAGGGCATAGAAAACAAGATTGCCCTGAATCGTGTTGTGCTAGAACATCACAACCTCGATTTTTAAATTAAAATCAAATCAGTAGGTGAAAAATTGCAAAAGATGCTAAATAAGATTTTCTTTGCAAGAAAACCACCAATATAAACTCGAGTTACCAAAATGAAATTAGGATCATTCCTGATTTATCGCCAACTGGATATAATGGATTGTGATATAATGAAAGCTCACTTTTGTAGCCCTTTTTAATTTGTATCATGATAAAATATACGAAGCGTAATTATCTTTCTACAATGCTTTTAGCTATCGCAATATTAGGAGTAATTTACTTTTTATCAGGTCTATTTTCTTTGGTTAAGAATTCTGTAGTTAATGCCGAAGTTCATTCTGAGCAGACAATGATATATAAGGACGTATTTAAGAAAAATATCCGAGATAGTATAAAATTGGATAACACATTCTTTTATGATTATCGTGAACCGTTTTCGATATTTACCTATGAAAACGAAGGGAACACATTCAAAATTCTAATATGGAAGTATGCAACGAGGAGCGTTGAAGAGCCTTTGATAATAACATTGACCGACTCACCTAACTCATTAGCCATAAATCAAGTTTATCAGGGTGTCAATGCTAGCTATTATGATGTTATGGTAACTAAGGACTCAATATCAAAAAGTAACAGTATGTACCTGAACCTAAAGGGCAGGGATATTATAAAGAAAAAAGACAGTACTAGGAAGTGGATTACCTACAGCTTGGTACCAGAGGAAATATCTATTAGTAACAAAAAAAGTGGTCCTGAAATCTGGAAAATTCAAAACAAACTTTATTCTATTGACAGCAATCGGGTTGAACTTACCTTTTTCAGTGACGGGTCACAGTACTATCTAGGCTTTCTCTTTCCGTTAAGAAAAAATCTTCCTAACGATTTCTCATTAACGGACATACTATTTAGCGAAATATTATAATTAAGTATAGCTAAAAGCAAGCCCTAAAACCCCTCTAAACAAGTAACTTTAGGGCTCGTGTAAGGATCACAAAACAAAGACTAAAAAAACCTAATAATATTGTTAAATTTGCACTAACTTTTATTTAACGATTTATATCAAACAATCCCATGAAATTTTTCATTGATACCGCCAATCTTTCACAAATTAAAGAAGCACAAGATTTAGGCGTTTTAGACGGTGTTACAACCAATCCGAGCTTAATGGCCAAAGAAGGCATAAGCGGTGAAGAAAATATAATAAATCATTACAAAGCTATTTGCGATATCGTGGATGGCGATGTAAGCGCAGAAGTAATCGCTACTGATTATGAAAGTATTATCAAAGAAGGTGAAGCTTTGGCTAAACTGAATGACAAAATTGTTGTGAAAGTTCCGATGATCAAAGATGGCGTAAAAGCTTTAAAATACTTTTCTTCAAAGGGAATTAAAACCAATTGCACCCTTGTATTCTCTGCAGGACAGGCTTTGTTAGCTGCAAAAGCAGGAGCTACTTACGTATCTCCGTTTATTGGAAGATTGGATGATATCTCAACTGATGGTCTGACTTTAATTGAGGATATTCGTTTAATATATGATAATTACGGTTATGAAACCCAAATACTTGCTGCCTCGGTAAGACACAGTATGCATATTATAGGATGTGCCAAACTTGGTGCCGATGTAATGACCGGTCCCCTATCTGCAATTTTAGGTCTGTTAAAACACCCGTTAACCGATAATGGACTAGCTCAGTTTTTAGCTGACCATGCAAAAGCTGCAGGTAAATAATCTAAGATCTTTTTAATTGCTCATGCAAATTGAAAAAACAGTTGATTTAATAATAATTGGCGGTGGCCCCATAGGAATTGCCTGTGGGATCGCTGCTAAAAATGCTGGTCTGTCACATCTCATCTTAGAGAAGGGCTGCCTTGTTAACTCTATTTATAATTATCCGCAAGGGATGACCTTTTTCTCAACTGCTGAACGGCTGGAAATTGGCGGTCATCCTTTTATAAGTACAAACCCAAAACCAAAACGGGCAGAAGCATTAGAATATTATCGCCGGGTTTCGTCATCTTATGAACTCAATATTCATCTGTTTGAAGAAGTAAAGAGTGTCAGAAAAGAAGCAACTCGTTTCACAGTCGAAACGGTAAAAAACAACTATCAAGCTAAGAATATTATAGTAGCTACGGGCTTTTACGATATTCCCATGCTTCTTGATATCCCCGGAGAGAATCTGCCGAAAGTACGTCATTACTACCGCGAACCTCATTACTATTCACAACAGAAGGTTGTGGTTGTAGGCGCAAGCAATTCTTCTGTTGATGCTGCGCTGGAAACATTCAGGAAAGGCGCAGAGGTTACGATGGTTGTCCGTGGTTCTTCAATCGGCGAGCGCGTAAAATATTGGGTAAAACCAGATATTGAGAATCGGATTAAAGCAGGAGAAATAAAAGCATACTTTTCAAGCCAATTAACGGAAATCAGGGAAAACGAAGTAGATATGGAAACTCCTGAAGGTAAAATAACCATCGCCAATGACTTTGTTCTGGCTTTAACCGGCTATTGTCCTAATTTTACTTTCCTTGAAAAGATTGGCATCAAACTGGAAGATGACAAAACTAAAAAACCTCTTTATAATGATCTCACAATGGAAACCAATATTGAGGGTATCTATTTGGCTGGTGTGGTGTGCGGGGGATTAAATACGCATTCCTGGTTTATTGAGAATTCAAGGGTACATGCAGATCAAATCATTGAAGCTATTATTGAAAAAAGAGATGCCTCTAAATAATAGCTTTACATATCTGAATAAATCATTTAACTTTACATATAATATAAAAAAAGATTGGCCTCAGGCTAACAATTATGGCAAAAGAGTTTTATAGCGATTTACGATTAGGAATTTTAGGTGGCGGCCAATTGGGCCGGATGCTTATTCAGGAAGCAATTAATTTTAATGCCAGTGTATCTGTGCTTGATCCTGATGAGAATGCACCTTGCAAAAATCTATGTGATCATTTTGAAGTGGGTGCTCTCGACGATTTTGATACCGTTTACAAATTTGGAAAACGTGTTGATTTACTTACTATTGAAATTGAAAAAGTAAACGTTGATGCATTGGAGAAACTTGAGGAAGAAGGAATCACCGTATATCCTCAGGCACGTATCATCCGCTTAATTCAGGATAAAGGGCTTCAAAAGGAATTTTTCAAACAAAATGATATCCCTACTGCTCCTTTCCAGTTAATATCTTCAAAGGAAGGTTTATCGCAGTCAAAATTTCCGCTCCCTTATATTCAAAAATTGAGAAAAGACGGATATGATGGCCGGGGTGTGAAGAAAATAATGAATGAAAGCGATATTCAACAGGCTTTTGAAGCACCCAGTTTGATAGAAAAACTGGTTGATTTTGAAATGGAGATTGGCGTTATCGTAGCAAGAAATGAAAACGAAGAAATTAAGGCCTTTCCATGTGTTGAGATGGAATTCAACCCTCAAATGAACCTGGTAGAATATTTAATTGCCCCTTCCCTTTTGCCACATGATATTCAACAAAAGGCTGAGCTATTGGCAATAAAAATTGCCGAAGACCTAAAAATCGTAGGTTTATTAGCAGTTGAAATGTTCCTGACCAAGGATGGTGAAATATTGGTAAATGAACTGGCTCCCCGCCCGCATAATAGTGGTCACCAAAGTATTGAAGGGAACATAACTTCACAATTCGGACAACACCTGCGCGCTATTTTTAATTTACCATTGGGTGATACTGAAAGCAAAACCAATGCAGTGATGATTAATTTATTGGGTGAACCAGGTTTTCAAGGCTTAGCCCGCTATACAGGATTGGAAAAAGCGTTGGAAATGAAAGGTGTATACATTCATTTATATGGCAAAAAATACACCAAACCTTTTCGAAAGATGGGCCATGTAACCATTGTAAATGAAGACCGTGAAAAAGCAATTGAAACTGCCCGTGCCGTTCAAAAAATATTAACAGTTATTGCTTAATTAGAATCTATGACAAATCATCAAATACCTGAAGTGGCTATTATTATGGGAAGTCAATCCGACTTGCCGATTATGAAAGATGCTGCAGAAATATTAAAAGCGCTGGGAGCAACATTTGAGGTATCGATCGTTTCTGCCCACAGAACTCCGGAGCGACTTTTTGAATTTTCTAAAAGTGCTGCTTCAAGAGGCATCAAGGTAATTATTGCCGGTGCCGGCGGCGCAGCACATCTTCCCGGGATGGTTGCTTCTTTAACCCATTTACCGGTTATCGGGGTACCCGTAAAATCCTCAAATTCCATTGACGGATGGGATTCCGTACTTTCTATTTTACAAATGCCAAATGGCGTACCCGTTGCAACTGTAGCCTTAAATGCAGCTAAAAATGCAGGTATTCTGGCTGCTCAGATCTTAGCTATCAGCAATCAGGAACTGGCTCAAAACTTAATTAATTATAAGGAAGAGTTGAAGAGTGCAGTTATAGAAAGTGCTGGCAAAGTAGAAAAAATGAAGTTCTAACGCAAAGTCAACACATTGTATTTTTACGTTAATCTGAACTAAACACCAAAGCAATCTATAAATTTTGCCTTACCTTTGTAGCTTTTATAAAATGATATGAGTAAACGCGGAAGAGTATTAGTTGCAATGAGTGGCGGAGTTGATAGTTCTGTAGCAGCTGTCATGCTCCATGAACAAGGTTACGAAGTCATCGGCCTTACCATGAAAACATGGGATTACGCATCAGCCGGGGGCTCTTCAAAAGAAACAGGTTGCTGCAGTTTAGATAGTATCAATGACGCAAGAGCATTAGCCGTAGCCTACGGCTTTCCTCATTATATATTGGATATCCGGGATGAGTTTTCGGGCTTTGTAATCGATAATTTTGTTGAAGAATACATTGCCGGAAGAACTCCGAACCCCTGTGTCTTATGCAATACTCATATCAAGTGGGAAGCACTTTTAAAACGTGCCAATCACTTGGATTGCGAATTTATTGCAACAGGACACTATGCCAATATCCGCTTACAGGATAGTGGACGATATGTGGTTTCGAAAGGAAAAGACGATAACAAAGATCAGTCGTATGTACTTTGGGGAGTTTCTCAGGAGAATCTTGCCAGAACCCGCTTTCCATTAGGAAACTTCAGTAAGACGGAGATTCGCCAAATGGCTAATGATATGGGACAGCGTGAATTGGCCAACAAATCAGAGAGCTATGAGATCTGTTTTGTTCCCAATAATGATTACCGTTCTTTTTTACGTCACCGTATTGAAGATCTGGATGAACGTGTCGGCCCGGGAAATTTTGTTTACAGCGATGGTACGGTTGTCGGAAAACACGAAGGCTATCCTTATTACACAATCGGCCAGCGTAAAGGGTTGGGAATTGCTTTGGGACGCCCTGTATTTGTATTAAAAATAATTCCTGAAACCAATACCGTGGTTCTTGGGGATGAGCATGAACTTCAAAAGTCATCGGCAATTGTAAAAAATATTAATTTAGTAAAATATGCTTCTTTCGATGCGCCTTTTGAAGCTGTTACGAAAGTTCGGTATAAAGACAGTGGAATGCTCAGCACGATTGAACAGGATGGTTCTACTATGAAGGTGGAGTTTCACCATGCTGTTAAAGGAATTGCACCCGGGCAGTCAGCTGTTTTCTATGAAGGGAATGATCTATTAGGAGGCGGCTTTCTTGCATAGCTTATAAAGAATTCAGATAAAATCAAAAACCAAGGTAAATACAGTACCTTGGTTTTTTTGTAACCCCACAAGAAGGTCTTTTTATATTGTTTTCCAAATTAAATATGAGCATAGGTTTGAAAAAACCTTTTTAATTGACTTTATTTGCAAAAATCATTTATTAATGGCAAAGAATTTACTAATCGTTGAGTCACCTGCAAAAGCGAAAACAATAGAGGGATATTTAGGAAAAGATTTTTTAGTTAAATCCAGTTATGGCCATATCCGCGATCTTGTGAAAACGGATGAGGCTATTGATGTAGAAAATGATTTTAAACAAAAATACGAAGTTCCTGCCGATAAAAAGGCAGTGGTCAGTGAACTTAAAAAGTTAGCTAAGGCATCTGAAACAGTTTGGTTAGCATCTGATGAGGACCGCGAAGGGGAAGCAATTTCATGGCATTTATTTGAAACATTGGGTTTGGACGAAAGTAAAACCAAACGAATTGTTTTCCATGAAATCACAAAGCCCGCCATTTTAAAGGCCATTGAAACACCTAGAAAAATAGATTATAACTTAGTAAATGCCCAGCAGGCCCGCCGTGTTCTTGACCGATTGGTGGGTTTTGAACTCTCCCCTGTTCTTTGGAAGAAAGTAAAACCTTCCCTGTCAGCAGGAAGAGTACAATCGGTTGCTGTCCGTTTGCTCGTTGATCGTGAACGTGAGTATAATCATTTTACACCGGTAGCTTCTTTTAAAGCAGTTGCTATCTTCTATACTGAAAATAAAAAAGAACTTTTCAAAGCTGAATTACCTAAACGTTTTCAAAAGGTTGAAGAAGCGGAATCTTTTTTAAAGGATTGCATAGCTGCTGAATTTAAAATTAAAACTTTAGAAACGAAACCTGGCAAGCGAACTCCTTCTGCCCCCTTTACTACTTCTACTCTTCAACAAGAGGCTAGCAGGAAACTTGGATACTCAGTTGGACGTACAATGAGCCTTGCACAACGCTTATACGAAGCTGGTTATATTTCCTATATGCGTACTGACTCTGTGAACTTAAGTCAGACGGCAATTGATGCTGCAGAGAAGGAAATTAAAAATGCCTACGGAGAAAAATATCACAAACCACGACAATATAAAACCAAGTCATCGGGCGCCCAGGAAGCTCACGAAGCGATCAGACCAACAGATTTTGCCAATCATACCATTGGAGGGGACGCCGCCGAACGCAGGCTTTATGAATTAATCTGGAAAAGAGCCATCGCTTCTCAAATGAGCGAAGCCCAATTTGAGAAAACAATAGCTAAAATTTCAATTTCTACACGCCCGGAAGAATTAACTGCCAGTGGAGAAGTAATGAAATTTGACGGTTTTCTAAAAGTATACTTCGAATCGACAGATGAAGAGGAAGAAGTTAGCGTAGATGATAACAGTGACAATGCATTGCTGCCCCCTTTAAAAGTAGGACAGTTGATCAATCTGAAAGAAATGGTTGCTACAGAACGCTACAGCCGTCCTCCATCCCGCTATACCGAGGCTAGCCTGGTTAAAAAGATGGAAGAGTTGGGCATTGGACGTCCTTCAACCTATGCTCCTACCATCTCAACAATTCAAAACAGAGGCTATGTTGTCAAAGAAGACCGGGAAGGAAAAAACCGCAATTATCAGGTACTTTCTTTAGCAGATGGAAAAATAACTTCGGTTATTAAAACTGAAATCACAGGTGCAGAACGGTCTAAGTTATTTCCAACTGATATCGGGATCATGGTAAATGACTTTTTAGTAGAGCATTTCCAGGACATCGTAGACTTTAACTTCACTGCAACTGTTGAAAAAGAATTTGATGAAATCGCTCAGGGATTAAAAGAATGGACCTTAATGTTACGGAACTTTTATGGTCCGTTTCATAAAGATGTTGAAAATACATTAGAAACTGCTGAAAGAGCAAGTCATGAAAGAGAATTAGGTACCGATGAGCAGACAGGCAAAAAAATCATTGTCCGCGTTGGACGATTTGGGCCACTGGTTCAGATAGGTTCTACCGATGACGAGGAGAAGCCAAGATTTGCGAGCCTTAGACAAGGCCAGATGATTGAAACAATAACGCTTGAAGAAGCCTTAGAGCTATTTAAGCTTCCCAAAACTGTGGGAATCTTTGAAGAGAAGGACATGACCGTTGCAATTGGCCGGTTCGGACCCTACATCCGTCATGACGGATCATTCTATTCTTTGCATAAAGATATAGACCCCCATAAAGTTGAGGAAGCAGAAGCGATCGAGATTATTAAAACCAAACGTCAGAAGGATCTTGATAAGATTATTAAAACCTTTGAAGAAGATCCGGAAGTTCGGATAGAAAACGGTCGCTGGGGTCCTTTTATACGTTATGGAAAATTAAATATAAAAATTCCGAAGGACAAGGTAGCTGAAGATTTAAGCTTTGAGGAAATAAAAGTCCTGGCTGATAATCAACCCGTACCCAAAAAAGCTGCTGCAAAGGCTGCTACTAAAACTGCAGCAAAGAAAAAACCAGCGGTTAAAAAGAAAACAGCTGCGAAAGCTAAAACAACAACTTCAAAGGCCAAAAGCAAGTAATAATTATTTTAATGAAACCATCATGAGCAGATTTATCACTCGATTTGCGAGTCATCTGCTCATGATAGCTTCATTGACTGTTAAACATTTATTTCAATGAAAAAAGACCTGCCAGAAAACAGAGTAGAGGATATAGGAATAGCGGTGGTGTTGGAAGGGGAAACACCTGAAGTCAGAACATGGAATGTCTATTTGATTAACCGGAAGGAAGAACCTATCAATAACGTTCTTGTAAGTTCAAAAGGATATGATTTTAGCGATGGGAAGGATATACAAACTACCTTGCTGCGTCATTTTATAGGTGATGTTAAAGGAATTTCATTTGCAAAAATTGAACCCATTGACGAAGCCTTATTTGGCTTAACAAATGAATACTGGCTCAGCTATTATATCGATGGTACAATCTATGATAAAAAATTTATTTTCCTGCCTGAAAGCATAGTGGATTCCAATTTTGTAAAAGTACCTGTTTTAAACAAACCAGGAGTTCTGATTGGTTAAGGCACAAAATCCGATAATCTTATTATTTATTAACCCGGAATTAATCGGGTAAGTTATTATAAAATAAAGAAGGCTGAAAAATATTTTTCAGCCTTCTTTATTTTATAATAATTCTCTTTTTAACAATTAAAGAGTCTTAAGTTTCTCATCAATTTCTGCAACTTTTTCAGCGTTTTCTTTTACCTGATAATAAGTTCTCAGGTTTTGCCAGGCAACTGACAACTCAGGAGCAACTTCAGTAGCTTTTTGTAAGAAAGGCAATGCCTCATCAATATATGCATTTCCTATTTTAGCTTGCTCATTGTATTCCTGTTGTTTATTAGCAGGTAGTTTACTTGCTTCTTTAAATACATTGATCCCTTTATTTAAGATCATTCCTCCCAGATTAACATACGCATTCGCAAAAGTAGGATCAGCTTCAATAGACTTTTTATAAGCTTCTTCTGCCTCATTTAATTTATCGGTAGAGCTTAATGCAATTCCATAATAGTAATACAGACGAGCATCAGTTGGATTCTTTTCAATCTGAGCCGCAATATCAGAAATCACTTTCGCTTCATTTCCCGCTTGTAAGTTAAGTTCGATATTTTGCGTTACAAGTTCTTGATTTTCCGGAAATTTAGCTGCGCCTTCTTCAGCATACTTGATAGCAGCAGTCGTATCGTTTTCCATCATAGACAAACGCGATAAATCTAAATAAACCTGAGACAAGGTTGAAAATTCACTATGTGGCAACAAGGCTTTATACTTTTCAATTGCATTCTTATAGTCTTTCGCATTAATAGCAGCTAAACCACCATAGTAATTAAACAATGTGTCACCCGGTAAATATTCAAGTCCTTTATCAAAGGCTTGATATGCAGTTGCATAATCTTGTTTTTCAAAGGCTTTAACACCACTTGTCAATTCAACCTGAGCTAATGTTCTGTTTGCGATGTCAATATTCTCTGCCTGGTCTGCACTTCCCTCACCTGCTTTTGCTTTGGCAATCGCATCAACAGCTTTGGTTTGGTATTCTTTGGAAGTATCGGTTGAATCAAGAAGCGCATAATCTGTATAAACAAGCGCTAGATAGGTCCATGTTTCTGATAAATCTTTTGTTTTATCATGAACAGATGCCTTTTCGAGCGATGCCTTAGCAGCTTCCAGATCCTTCATACCTAAACTTGGGTTACCTATCTGTTTAACCTCGTTAAACTTACTGTAACTTGATTTTCCTCGATTTAATTCAGCTTTTTGTGCAAAGGTAGCAGCAGAGCAAAGTAAAGAGGCTACTAATAGAAGTGATTTTATCTTCATTTTCATTGTCTAATTGAATATGTTTTGATTTAATTGATTTCTTACTCGTTCGTATTGGATTGTGTCACCTGATTTATCAAACAACACGGCCAACGATTTCAATGCATTAACAGAATTAGGGTCAATTTCGTTTGCTTTCAGCAAATATTTTTCTGCCAGTTCTAAATTTTGTGAGTTTGTAGTATCACTTACAAAATTCTTAAGATACAGCAACCCCAGTTCATAGTTAGCATTGTAATTGTTATCATCTAAATTAATGACAGTTTTATAATATTGTTCTGCTAATTTGCGATTTCCTGTAACCTCATAAGCGTATCCCGCCAAATAGTTTAATTCGATATTTTCGGGTTCAAGCTTGTAAGCTTCATCTATTAATGGAATAACAGCATCATAGGATCCGTTTTCAGCATAAATGTTAATTACCTGGAACAAAATATTCTTGTCTTCCGGAAAATAATCCCGTCCATTCAATAAGGTATTCAACTGCTCATTTGGATTACCGGCTTTTGCATACAGATCAGCAAGAATCAGTACATCTTCAGCTTTTAAAGGACCAGAAGTTTCCAAATACTCTTTGTAATAATTGATAGCTTCCCCAGGCTTGTTCAAACGTGAACTAAGAACCGATAAATTGTGCTTTACTTTTATATCGCCGGCACTTAATTTATCGACTTCCATAAAATAGTTATACGCTTCCTCAAATTTATTATTATTCAAGGCTTTGGTTCCTAAAATCAAATTTGCATTGGCCAGTTTCCTATGAATATACACAAGTTGAGCTTCATTCTCATAGTTCAACTGCTTATCCGTTAACTTTGATAAGGCAAACTTTGCTTCTTCAATTGGATCTTTACTGTACTTTAGCTTTCTGCTGGAATCTGCAACAGATAAACTGCTGTATACTAAAGCACGTAGCAGGTTATTCCGGTATGAAGAGGAATCCCGACGCTCCTTATACGCATTATCGGAGAATTTCCGTGCTTCCTCTAGTTTAGCAAAATCACCAGTCTTCGTATAAAGAGCAAAACTATTGCTTCCTTCTTTTTCGTTTGACTGAGCATATACAGCCCCTTGTCCTAATAGAAGAAAGAGAAAAGCAGAGAATAGATTTTTTTTATTAAACAATCTCATATTAATCATTATCAACGGTACCTGATTCATCATCCGTTCCGGCTTCATCATTCATTCCACCTTCATCATCCGTTCCGGCTTCATCAGTTGGTTTTACATCATCATTGGATTCAGATTCATCAATTTGTAGACTTTCATCAACAACTACATTTTCTTCAACAATCTCATCTTCTTCATGCTCCACTTTTGCAACAGACGCGATTTGATCATTTTTCTTTAAATTGATTAACTTAACCCCTTGTGTTGCACGTCCCATTACGCGAAGCTCACTCACTGCAATCCGAATTACGATACTTGATTTATTGATAATCATCAAGTCATCTTGGTCAGTAACATCTTTAATAGCAATTAAATCCCCGGTTTTTTCAGTAACGTTAATGGTTTTCACACCTTTACCACCTCGGTTTGTAATACGGTAGTCTTCAAGTTCCGTGCGTTTTCCATAGCCGTTTTCTGAAACAACCAGAATTGTTGCTGCCGAATCATTCACACTAATCATGCCAATGACCTCATCTTTTTCATGCGCTAATGTAATTCCACGAACACCTGTAGCTGTTCTGCCCATCGGACGAACCTTTGATTCGTTAAAGCGAATGGCTCTGCCTGAACGAAGCGCAATTACGATTTCGCTCTCCCCATTCGTTAGATTAGCCTCTATCAGTTGGTCGCCTTCATTGATATTGATTGCGTTGATTCCATTTGCACGAGGACGTGAATAAGCTTCTAATGATGTTTTCTTTATTGTTCCTTTTTTCGTACACATAATGATGAAGTTATTTTCCAGATATTCCTGGTCTTTCAAATTCTTCACCTTAATATATGCCTGAACTTTTTCCTCTTTCGGGATGTTGATTATGTTTTGCAGTGCTCTTCCCCTGGAAACCCTTGAGCCCTCCGGAATTTCATAAGCTCTCACCCAGAAACAACGCCCTGCATCCGTAAACAACAATAAATAATTATGAGAGGTGGCCGTAATAATATGTTCTGTAAAATCAGTATCCTTCGTATTGGATCCCAAAGCACCCTTTCCTCCTCTTCCCTGAGTACGATATTCTGTTAACGGTGTTCTTTTCACATATCCATCATGAGAGATTGTGATCACAATTTCCTCATCATCGATAAAGTCCTCCATACTCATATCACCCGCAGAATGAACAATCGTAGAACGCCGCTCATCGCCATACTTTTCCTTTACTTCGCGTAGTTCATCTTTTATGATGTTCATGCGTAAGTTTACATCAGCTAGTATAGACTTCAGGTATTCAATAGTTTTCATCAACTCTTCGTATTCCTCTTTAATCTTATCCCGCTCAAGTCCGGTTAAACGGCGAAGGGTCATATCAAGAATAGCACGAGCCTGAATATCTGACAATCCGAATTTCTCCATCAAACCAACACGCGCCTCTTCAGGTGTGTTGGAAGCACGGATTAACTTAATCACCTCTTCAATGTGGTCTAAGGCAATCAGTAAGCCTTCTAAAATATGAGCTCGTTTCTCCGCTTCAGCCAATTCATACTTGGTACGGCGGATAACTACTTCATGTCTATGCTCAACAAAGTGATGAATTAAATCCTTTAGGTTTAACATCACCGGCCTTCCCTGAACCAATGCAATGTTATTTACTCCAAATGAGGTTTGTAGAGCTGTGTACTTGAATAAATTATTCAATATCACAGAAGCATTCGCATCGCGTTTAATATCATAAACGATGCGCATACCGTCTCTGTCAGATTCATCACGAATTGCAGAAATACCTTCTATTTTTTTCTCGTTGACCAGTTCAGCTGTTCGCTCAATCATGGTCGCTTTATTTACCTGATATGGAATTTCAGAAACGATAATCTGTTCCCGGTCATTTTTAGTAATTTCTATTTCCGCTTTTGCACGCATAACAATGCTGCCCCGTCCGGTTTCAAAAGCACTTTGAAGGCCTGAATATCCATAAATGGTACCTCCCGTCGGGAAATCAGGACCTTTGATATACTGCATCAATTCAGGAATGGTAATTTCCCGGTTATCAATATAAGCGATCGTTCCGTCAATTACTTCCGATAAATTATGAGGAGGCATATTTGTAGCCATACCAACTGCAATCCCTGATGCTCCGTTTACCAGTAAATTAGGAATCCGGGTTGGTAATACAGTAGGCTCATGCAAGGTATCATCAAAGTTTAACTGAAAGTCGACAGTATCTTTTGTGATATCGCCCAACATGTCTTCAGCAATCTTCTTTAAGCGGGCTTCTGTATAACGCATTGCCGCTGGTGAATCACCATCGACAGAACCAAAGTTTCCTTGTCCATCAACCAAAACGTAACGCATGCTCCATTCCTGGGCCATTCTTACCATGGTGCCATAAACAGAGGAATCGCCATGCGGATGGTACTTTCCTAATACATCCCCTACAATACGGGCTGATTTTTTATGAGGTTTATTGCTTGTAACGCCGAGATCCAACATACCATATAAAACACGTCTGTGTACAGGTTTTAAACCGTCGCGTACATCAGGAAGTGCTCTTGAAACGATTACCGACATTGAATAATCAATGTAGGATGTTTTCATTTCATCTTCAATATTAATTTGGATTATACGATCGTTAGCTGGTATTAAATTATTTTCGTTTTCTGTTTCGTCAGCCATATGATTTTAGTTCAATTAACCTATGCTCACAAGTAAAATTTGTGCGCATGCGAAGTTAGCAATTTTATGCTTATTTAGCGAACATTTGACCGAATTGGATACCATTTTCCTTAGGAAATCCAATCAATTCCTTGCTTTAATAAATGAATGGTTTTTTCTTCTTCACTATCCGGTGCAGGTTTGAAATTATAAACCCAGTTTGCAACCGGCGGAAGACTCATCAGAATAGACTCAATACGGCCGTTTGTCTCCAATCCGAATTTGGTACCGGCATCGTATACCAAGTTAAATTCCACATAACGTCCCCTTCTGAAAGCCTGCCAGTTCTTCTGTTCCTCAGAATAATCCTTATGCTGGTTACGTTTAATTAAATCGGTATAAATAGGTAAGAATGAATTACCTACGTTCTCAGAAAATGTCAATATCTCTTCAAAAGTCAATCCTGTTTTTTGCGGATTTAAACGATCGTAAAAGATCCCTCCGATACCACGGGTTTCCTGGCGATGCTTGATATAGAAATAGCGATCGGCCCAGGATTTAAACTCAGCATAGAATTCTGACGATGACTGATCACAGATATTCTTTATGTACTGATGAAAGAATCGGACATCCTCCTCAATTATATAATGCGGAGTTACATCTATTCCACCCCCAAACCATCGCACCTCTTCATTCAATTCAAAATAACGAATATTCATATGAATGATCGGCACCCAGGGATTAACCGGATGAATCACAATGGATACTCCTGTTGCAAAAAAGTCGTCTTCATTCACACCAAAAGACTTTTTAATCGCCTCGGGAAGCTTGCCATGAACCGCCGAGAAATTTACTCCGCCACGTTCAATAACATTTCCACCCTGCATAACTCGGGTTCTTCCACCCCCACCACCTTCACGCTCCCAAATCTCCTCTTCAAACTTTCCTACCCCATCTGCCTGCTCCAAACCTTTGCAAATACTGTCTTGAATGAGCTTATAATGCTCAGCAACCTTTTCTTTGAAATCCATAGACGCAAATATCAATTTTATTTTCGAAAAGAAAGAAACGGAGCCTTCCTTGTAAACTGAAACGCCTTAACGCTGTACAGTCTTTATATACAAATACTTCAAAAGCTCGTAATTATATAGTTGGAATTACAACTGTAAACTCCAGTGTGATAAATAATCTGTAAATTCGTAGCATGAATGACAATAAGCTTTGAAACAACGCTTTCAACAAGAATCTATAAGCATAAAATTGTAGAAGCAAGAGAAAAAGGATATATAATAACTCTTCTGTTTTTTTGGCTGCAAAGTATCGAGCTTGCTAAAGAACGTGTAAAAATGAGGGTTTTAGAGGGCGGACATAATATTCCACTCGATGTAATTGAAAGAAGATACATAAAAGGGATCAAGAACCTTTTTGATCTTTATTTGCCAATAGTTGATGGCGCTTATATTTTTGATAATTCGGAAGGAAAACACGAACTTTTGGCGAGCAAAAAGATAGATGGAATATTGAACGTAGTAAATGACAAAAAGTTTAACTTATTAAAAAGCTATTATGACAACGATTGAGATACAGGAGGAAGAAAAAATTAAAATCCTAAAGGGCCTCGAAAAAGTTTACGAAAAACTAATTGAATTTAAAAAACTCAAAAACAGTGAATTAGTTGTGATTAAAGATAACAAGATCGTAAAAATCAAACCAGAGTAGTAGCAATAGGCCTATTTTTCCTTTTTCTTATCTTCATTAATTTTACGAACAACATCCATCGTTACAATAAAGAGTTGGTTTGTTTTTATATTCCAACTATTCAAATACTTTTCAGAAACCACATTGTGTTGTTTCCATCCTGTAAATTTTCCATATAACATCAAGGTACAAATATCTGTAGCTGTTATAAAATCACCTGTTTCTGGCAAATGCGAGTGCATTGAAATTTCAACCTCCTCATTTTGGTTATACTCTATCGGAATAATATTTTTGTGTAAGCTTTTCTTGGAGATTAAGTTGTTCTTTTTGTCGAAGTTAATAAATAATCGTTTCCGAATATAACAACACCGCTTTGAGCAGGTCCGGTTAAAACATAAACCTTATTTTCCTTTTTATCCAAAAGAGGGATAATATTTAAATTTGTGTTTTCATACTTTTTAAATAAAGTATCCTGTTGAATAATAGCTAAAGCTTCGCCACGTAAAGAATACAGTTCTAATTCAATTTGTGTAAAATCTCGTTCTTCCATATCAACCATTGCGTTTTTTCCGAAGCTATCATCAAAAGTTATTGTTCCAATAATTTTCGGATTTTCATCTTTAGAAAAAAACACACATTTATTAAACCATCTTCAGAAAAAGAGAAATAACCGCCGATGTTATTTCTTTCCTTGTATTTTTCAAGGAAAAGATCACTTCCATTCCACGAAGTCATTTCAGATTTATACAATCTGAATCCTTCTTTGATTATTGGTTTGGTTTGTTTTTCAACTTTCTTTTGAGCAAATAAATTAAAACAAAAAAAGGTCAATGAAATTAAAATACAGATTTTCTTCATTAAGAGTTTAAATACGGTTCAGGCTTACGCCAACACTATTGCAAATATGTTATTCTCACTGTTAACTTCTTATTTAGTACCATAGTTTTTATCCCATTCGTAGAATCTGTTAATTTCAGATTCATGAGATTTCAACCATTTAGCAACATTGTCTTCTTTCGAAGAAGCAAATGCGATATATGCAAGCGGTTCAATTAATTTATTGTTGTTCAATTCAATAAAATATGGAACATAATACTCCCAATAAAATCCAGAATTATCGCGCTTTGTTTCTTCAATAAAAGCACAAACAGTCTCGAATTTCCTGATAAATTGTTCAACATCTGTTTTCTTTGCATTCTCCTTGTCATAATCAAGAGCAGAAGTCATATTTAATATTAGCTCAGCAGAACCAAAACTATTTTCTTTCGCTTTACCCTTTAAAGCTGCATCCTCAAGCATCTTAGAGTTCATGTTTATGGTAATATTATTCTTTTCTGTTTGTTCGACGTTTCCTTTTATAATTTTTTGTAATAATTCAAGATTCCCTTTGGCTCTGTCGCTTTGTGGTTCAAGAATTAAAAATCTGCAAAAGGCGAAAAGCGATGGTATGTTTTTTTCTTGCATGTACAAAATTCTTGCAATTGCATTATGAGAACTTGCATGCTTTGGATTTATTGTTACCGACTTTTGGAAACATAGCAATGCTTCTTCATTTTTTTTACACTGGATAAAGCAATACCTTTGTTAAAGTATAATTGATAAAATTCCGGGAACAATTCAATTCCTTCGTCGTATACTTCAATTGATTCGTCTGTCTTTTTTAATGCATCCAAAGCATTCCCATAGGTAACATAAATTGTTTTTAGATTATTTTCTCCAGGATGTAATTTAATTGCTTTTTTGCACAATGCTATTGCGTCTTCATACTTGTTTAAAGCAAAAAGGGAAAATGATTTTTCTGCTAATGCCAACAAATTGTCTTCATCAAATTCTAATGCCTTATCATATTTTGTAATTGCGCCTTCAAAATCACCCTTGTCATGATAGGCAATCCCTTCATTAACTAATCTTTCCGCTCCTTGTTTATCTTGTCCAAAAAGACATAAAACGGCCAATATAAAAATTGAAGTAAGTAAATATTCTTTCATATTTATACTTGTAAAATGAATTAGTAATTGCAGTTTATATAATTGGGTATCAAAAAATCGACACTCATTTCGCGTTTATAAAAAAACCAAGTGCCTTCGTTCAAATATATACAAAAGTTAAATAATAACAATGAGCATATTGCTGAATCCAGCCACACAATAAATAATTCCTCTTCGCCTTCTTCTATTTTATATTTCAATAACATTTAGCTGCAAACAAGAATGACTATAGAAGAGACTGATTATACATCCATTAGATATTGGTTATTATCAAACCAATATCTCACCCTAATGAAACCCATAGATAACAGTAATCAGACGGTCTTGTTAATACTGTTTGACTTCTTTTATTTTAGTTTTTTCTTTGTTTTATTTTTGCTTTTGTTTAAAATGAGTTTTATTTTTGTGCCCTTTTAATTATTAACCTTTTAAACAATCGAATCATGGGAAAGTTAGTCAACGGCATCAATGGGCCCTTTGTTGGGAAAGTAGGAAACGTAATCGGCAGCAGCTGGCGGGGGATCCCCTATATGAAAAGCAGGGGTTTGCGGACCAAACCGGCTACCCCGGCAGAAAAGCTCAACCGCTTTATCTTTGGCATGACCCAGCAATGGCTGTTCCCCTTGACCAAGTTCCTGCGGGTT
>Ga0160468_100163_pt1 | contig 52035 bp, 53 predicted proteins | sample HID1972K_E11MG_FD_108234 | JGI IMG/M metagenome (GOLD analysis project Ga0160468, IMG submission 108234) | Enriched pill bug-associated microbial communities from UW Madison campus, WI, USA - HID1972K_E11 MG | ecosystem: Host-associated > Arthropoda: Insects > Digestive system > Unclassified ... | reverse complement strand
AATGGGGAATCGATGAGAAAAATGAAAATGCTGAGTACTTAAAAAATATTGACTATTATTGCTGATGGAAAATGGCCCATCATACTCCGTTTTCACTGGCCCGTTATCACCGTTTTACACAAGGGGTTCATTTAGATAAAATATATTAATTACATTTAAATAAAAGGGTTATTAAAAACAACTAATATTGATACATAAGCAACTTTAAATAAAAACACATGATTCCAATAACGAAATTAGGCAACTTTAAAAATAGAGACATCATGAGAATAAAAGCATCAATCTTACTTATTAGTCTCTTAACGGTTAACTGCTCAAATGCACAGGATAAAAAGGAAAAACAAGAAACCTCGGTTATCACAACTTCCGTTGTAGTACTAACTACAGGACCAGATGGGGTATTTGATAAAAAGCAAACCTTGGATTATTTGGCGACGTTGAAAAACAAAGAACATCAAACAATCCTAAAAATTGATTCGATATCAGTCGATAAATCTGTAGCTAAGCTATACGGCTATTCCAATAATCTCGTTATTATATTGGATAAGAAAAACATGGATTTATTGTCAAAAGAACTAGATGGTTCTATTTTACATAAAGATCTCGGAGTTAAAGGAACAGTAATTCCATATGGAGAAATATTCGCTATTCAGATCCACAATTTCGATCAATTAACTATTATACATCCTTATGTAAAACCTTAATGAAAATGCTCCTAAACAATGTTATCTAAGACTAAAAAAATCTAATTTGAAAATCAAACCATTCATTAAGATAAGATAACAAGAGCCATTGGGAATGTTAGTGAAAGAGATAATCCTATCCTTATCCTTTACAAATTTAAATAACAATATATCGTGGACAAGAACGACTTTTTGGTCACTATGATAGTCAGTGAGGCACGATATCCATGACAGCAACGGTGAACCGCCGTTGGTACATGAGTCGCATATCAAGAGATGTACTATCCTTTCTTGCTGTAGAATCATTAATATTGATGTTAGAGCATGATTTGAAATTACCTGACAAATTGATGGACCTAATTAATAAAGATTATAATCTATTAAACTCGAATCCCATTTTAGTACGATTTATAGATAAGAAATGAGAATTAAAATAGCATTATTATACTGATTACAATTCTTTATATGAATACATTAGGTTATGATTAGAAGCGTTAAGTTCTGTTTTTTATTGTTGTTGATATATTGTTATTCTTGTAATGATCGTGCTTCAACAAAAGGGCCAATTCCCGGAGATATTGAAATTATTAAAATCGAATTGCCTGGTCAAGATTCACTTGTTCATTTATCAAATTTTGTAACGAGTGTGAAGGTAATCCCTTTGGAGTTTTCAGACCAAAGCATAGTTGGAAAGGTTGTAAAAACTAAGGTTTATAATGATAGAATATACATACAAGATAAATATCATACATCATTACTAGTATTTGATATTCATGGTAAATTTCTTCACTCAATTGGGACTCAGGGTAGGGGAAAAAGTGAGTATTTTTATCTTACCGGTTTTGATGTAAATGAAAGGGGTGTTTTTATTTATAATAATTACCCTAGTGAAGTACACCATTTTGATTATGAAGGAAAGAATTTAGGCAAAAGCGAGAAGATAGACACTCAAGGTAGTTATTTTGCAATGCAGGATGATTTTTATTATCTGTATCTAAGATCTCCGGGGGACTCAAAATACGAACTGGATATTTATAGTTCTGATTTCAAGAAGCATGTGGGTTATTTCCCGTCCAACCCTGATTTTCAACAGGGCGGCATTACGGGACTGTTCTCAGGTACATCGAGTGATGGTTCCATCCCTTTTTATGTGCCACTTAACGATACCATTTACATGTTAAACAAGGACGAAATAATGCCATCTTATTTTATAGATTTCGGGAAAAAACGAATTTCTGATGGAGATCGATTGGAATTGTATAAAAATATGGATCGTCTTAATGAAGTTAGTTTAAGTAAAGATTTTGCTTTTGATGTTAGCAATGTTCAAAATATTGATGACTTTTTATTTTTTAATTACTACTATAGTTACATGAAGCATTCCGTGTTTTATAACAAGAAAAATAAAACTGCGATTAACTCCTATAATATTTTTGATGATATAAGCAACATGATTTTTGTTGATCCAATAGCCCAATATAAAAATCAACTAATAGGTATCTATTATCCGCATGATATATCAATTAATATAAAATTTATTCAACGCTTGTTAAAGGAAAACGGACGAGTAACAGATCAAGGTCGAGAGAACTTGAAATTACTTGAAAATTTATCGAAGGATGTATTTTCTGCAAATGCTTTCGTTATTTTTTACACTTTATAAGGACTGGAGTAAGATCTAAAAATATGAGAAAAAGATTACAGAAAATTAGTATGGCTACAGCGATCGTCTTGTATGCTGGGGTTTTATTGCTTTTGACTAGTTGCGCCTCACAAAATAGCCCCGGTGTTGTGAACAAAAATTTAATTAAAATTTCCGTTCAACCAAATGATGAAAGAGAAGACGATGCTTTGATAGATTTGGTGCAAGAGCATAAATATATTAAGCTGGAGACAAAAAAAGAAAGCTTGGTTAGCCGGATAGACAAGATACTTTTTTTTAATAGTAAATGTCTGATTCTCGATAAAACTTTAAAAGCCATTTTCATCTTTGACATCAATGGAAAATATCTGACTAAGGTTCAATATTCCGGTAAAGGCCCAGGTGAATATTCTAGTATAATGGACTTTGATATTGATGAAAAAGGAACGATTTATGCGTTAGATCTAACACAAAATTCCATTTTCAAATATGACATAGAGGGAAAGTTTATTGAAATAAATAAGCTCGAGCATTTTTCAAAAAACCTAGCTATTGCTGATAGTTCCAGGGTAATCACCTTTCATCCTATTTCGATAGAAACTATACCGACAGGCACGCTGGTGATGAATGTGAATAATGTTGTTCACCCTCTTTCACCTTTTGAAGGTCATCGGGGATCTCACAAGAGAATATCGTTTTTAAACGCGTTTGCATTAACCAATTCAGAAAATATTTTGTTTAGTAAGGACTTGAGCGATACCATCTATGAGGTTTCCAAGGATGGATTGCAACTTAAAGCGAAATATTTTATTGACTTTGGAAAAAGAGCCCTTAGCGCAGAGTTAAGAAACAATCCGGACTATTTCTTTATGAGTCCAGCCTTACTTGACGAAGGTTGGCATATCAGTAATTACTTTGAAAACTCAAAGTATTTTACCTGCTCTTTTAACTTAGAGGGTAAAACATGGGTGCTTTTTTACCACAAAGAAAACAAAACCTACACGTTTTCTTCGTGTGTTAGTTGTAACGCTCAAACCCCCAGAATTATCAGCGATATGGTGGTCTCTGCAGTTTATGACGATTATTTTGTAAGTGTTGTTCCTAATCAATTTCTTTTAAGTAATAAGAGCTATTTAGATCAATATCCAGATAGACCAAACAGTTTTACTCCAGATAGTTACAATCTGATTAAGAGTTTTGAAAATAATGATAACCCTGTTTTAGTTCTTTTCAAACTATAATAAATACTGTGTGGATAAAGATGATGAGTGCTACAACAGAAGATGGTGAATGAGAGTAAACTGAATGAGTAATGTTAACTGACTATAAATTTACTGCCTTTTATGATTTTTAGAAATTATTATTTATTCCTTTTCGCTCTTTTGATTTTTTCGGTTAGCTGTAAGAGGGAAAAGAAAGAAGAAGTTGAATATACTCACCTTGTAAATGTTAATACTACGGTATCGGATTCATTAAATCTCGAAGACTACGTAAAAGATATAGAATTCGTTTTGCTTGAAACCAAATCTGATGCTATGATCGATCATATTGATAGACTTATAATTGGAGTTGATAATATCTTTATTTTTGACAAAAAGCAAAAAACTATTTTTATTTATAGTTCATCGGGAAAGTTTTTAAAGAAAATATCTAAAGTTGGTAAAGCAAGCAATGAGTACTTTAGAATTGATGATTTTTATATAGAGAAGTCAGAGTTTATTTATATATTAGATATGATCTCTAAACGGGTCCTTAAATATGACCTTAATGCAAATTTCGTAAATAGTTATAAATTAGATTTTTATGCTGATAGCTTTTGTAAATTAAAGGATGGCAGTTATGTTTTTTCAGTTAGTGGGAATGATTGTAATGATAGCTTTTGTGATAAAGTCATTTTTTGTGATGATGATTTCAAGGTGATCAAGACTTTTATACCAATAAAATCAAAATTTAAAGGATTTAACATAGAAACACCAACCCGTCGTTTGGTTAGCTCTTCAGGTGATCTTGTTAGATACGTTGATATAGATGACATGATTTATTCCTTTAAGGATACTGACTTAAAGGAAATTAAAAGAGTTGATTTTATGAAAAATAATTTGGAGCTGTCATTCTATGATACAAAGTTCACGGACGCTGGTGAATTTTTATCGGCTGTTATAAATCAAAAAAAGGCAAATTGGATCCATAATTATTTGGAAGATGATCTTTTTATTGTTTTTAAATATTTTATGGATAAAAAATCATATTCATATATCTATTCAAAAGAATCAAAGAAAGGCATGGTTTTGCGTAATATAGAGTCTGATTTTATATCTATTTCGCCTTTGTTTATAAAGGATAATACTTTTTTTGAGTATCAGAATCCTGTAAGGCTTCTTCAAAAAGCTCAGCATCCTACTTCATCAATAGATAGTTTGCTGTATGCAAAACTGATAAGGGAATTTCCTTTAATCGATGAAACTTTGAATCCTTTAATTGTGAAATACTCCGTAGAATTTTAATTTAACTAATCAAACAGAATGGCGCGTGCGCAACTTTAAAGTATAAATAATCTTATGAAAACAGAATCTGTTTATGTCATTTTTTCCTTTATTCTCTTTGCTTCTTGTAATAATGTAAAAAAAGATCATGTTACAATTGCTAATGATCTAGGCTACCCGGAAAATTCTGAAGCAGTTGATTTTACAAAAATTGGAGAAGGGGTTTTGACTTTGGTCAAGGAAATTGATATTTTTGATGGAACAAGTATTCCTGTAGGAGAAATTGTAAATATTGACACCTTGGGAGATGATATTATTTTAGCCGATTTTAAGCAAAACGTAATTCACGTACTTGAAAGAGGGACTAATCGATATAAATCATCGATTGGGTCTTCTGCTAATGCTCCTGATCAATTGAATCGGGTGTTCGGAGCATTGGCATGGAACGGGAAAATAATGGTTGGCAATGGGCAAGGTCCATATCTTTTTAAGTCTTTTACAAAAGAAGGGAAATTGATACATAACTTTAACAATACATTGCCTTTGCCTTGGGGAGTGGCTGTGGATCCCAATAACTCATTTATTGCTGATTCGATTGCATATGTAGTTAAGCAGATTGCTGACAATGGCAAAAAAATAGCTCGTTACAGGCTTACTGACCAGGCAGAAAAAATGGAGGAGGAAATCGTTCCTGTTTCCGACCTTCACCTTCCGTTGGATTCTGCTATTCTGTCAAAGGTTATTACAAAAATGTTTCTTTTGAAGAGTAATTTAAAGAAGGAATTTTATGTAGTGCCCAGCAATAAGTTCTTGGTGAACAGTTATGCTATGGATGGAGAGTTGAAGAGTAGTGTTAATTTAATGGGTATACCAATTGTTGAGAAATATTTAAGACAGACTAGAGGTTATATCAATAGCTTTTTTCCCTCTGTTGCAATAGATGAAAGGGATAACTTGTATATACCGGCTCAGGAAATATTGCCTTACGAGGCTTTCATGCAAGGTGAAGTTCTTACTCCGGAAGATCTGGAATCGTTCATATTGTCTGTTAATATAGATAAGAGTGAATACTTTGTAAATAAGTTTGAGTCTGGTATGGGAATAGGATTGGCACCATTGAAAGTTTTTGATGATAAAATTTGTTCTATAACTATATGAAGGCACAAATTGCTATCTATCAATTACCAAAAAGATGATTTGCTATTGGTAATACTGATTTTTTTAAATTTAATGGTAATACTGATTTTTTTAAATTTAATTACACATAAAGATATTATCTGAACCTATAGTATGCAAAAATTCTTAATAATCTGTTTTTTGTCCACATTATTTTTGGGATGTAATTCTGAACAATCTGAACAAAATAATACCGAAGCAGTCCCTATTTCTTTTGATTTTAAAAATAACAAACAAAACATTCATTCAACGGGCTTAATAAAGGATGTAGAGGTAATATCATTAAGTAATGATGTATTAGTAGGGGAGGTTGATAAAATATGCAGTTATAATAACTATCTGTATCTTCTTGATGCAGATAGTTATTCAGTATATGTATATGATAACTTGGGTAACTTCATGAACAACATACATGATTACGGGAGAGCGGGTAATCAGTATAGTCAGTTAGTTGATATATTAATAGATAAGAAGGAGAAAAATCTTAAGCTAATTAGTAGACTTGATCGGAAGTTGATTTCATATAGTTTGAATGGATCGGACTTATTGAAGGTTGACAAGCTCCCTGCGACCTTTTCTAATTTGTCGCAAACAAAAAATGGATTTGTTGGCTTTGCAGGAAATTATATTGAAGATTCAAATTCAAAAAATGTATTGACAATGAATAGTGACTTAACAATTGAGAATGGTTTCTTCGATATAGATAAAGCTTTTGATAGTTACGGAACTTCAAGCATCACCCCGTTTTCTGAATATCAGGGTACGGTGTTTTTTACAAAAATGATGGATTATAATATTTATTCTATAAATGATAATGCAGCTGGGGTAGCATATTCTTTTGATTTTGGAGAACAAAGCTGGCCTAAAGAAATAAACTCTTTAGCTAAGATGGATGGAATGTCTAATGCTGAAAAAAGTAAATACATAAGAGAGATAGAGATATTTCAAGAGACGGATGATTTTTTAATAATAAAAGTTGTTTACCAAGGGGAGACGTTGTTGGGTATCTATGATAAGAAAAATAAAGGGAGTAAGGTTGTTACTTTGGATCCTTATGCTGATAAATACTTTATCTCCTTCGGGACGATTATTGGCATAGATGAAAATGCGATATATACATTGGTAGATGCTCTTAATATGAAGAGGTTTATAACAGGTAAAGATGAATATAATAACTTTGAAGAAACATATCCTGAACAAATAAAAAGGTTGAGAAATAAGTTCTCGCACTTGAAAATAGATGAGCAATCAAACCCATTTTTAGTTACTTATAGCTTGAAATAATAGTGCTATTTGTTATTTCAGCTCTTAATTATAGCAGATAATACTTTATAAGTATTCTTATATATAAGAAAGAGTATTTCGATTTTGTAAAAAAATCATTTAACTTCGTTCATGAACCTACAATTTAACAAGAACGAAGATTTTAACAAACAGCGTCTTTATGAACTAAAGACGCTGTTAAAAAAAGTATACCTGGGAGGTGGCGCACAGGCTGCCGAAAAACATCAAGCCAAAGGAAAGTTATTAGCACGAGATCGGGTTCGCTATTTAATAGATAGCGATAAACCCTGGTTGGAAATTGGTGCCCAGGCCGCTGATGGAATGTATCTTGAACAGGGTGGCTGTCCTTCTGCAGGTGTTGTTGTCGGCATTGGCTATGTTTCTGGTCGCCAATGTGTTATAGTTGCCAATGATGCCACCGTAAAAGCCGGCGCATGGTTTCCGGTGACCGCCAAGAAAAATCTCAGAGCACAGGAAATAGCGATGGAAAATCGCTTACCTATTATCTATCTCGTCGATTCTGCAGGTGTTTACCTTCCAATGCAAGACGAGATCTTTCCGGATAAAGAACATTTTGGACGAATTTTTAGAAACAATGCGAAGATGAGTGCTGAAGGCATTGTTCAGATTTCGGCAATCATGGGTTCATGTGTGGCAGGAGGTGCTTATCTGCCTGTTATGAGCGATGAGGCGATGATTGTAGAGGGTACCGGCTCGGTATTTTTAGCTGGTTCTTATTTAGTGAAATCAGCAATTGGGGAGGTTGTTGATAATGAGACATTGGGCGGAGCGACCACTCACTGTGAAATATCGGGGGTTACCGATTATAAATTTCCAGACGATGAGACTTGTCTGGATGCTATAAAAAACATTATGAGTATGCTCGGTACTCCTCAAGTAGCTGGTTTTGATCGTATTAAGGCACGGCCTCCAAAGCTGAATGAAGAAGATATCTATGGGATTTTACCTTCCTTGCGAGAAGACCCCTATGATATGCGTGAAATTATCAATCGCTTGGTTGATAATTCTGAATTTGAGGAGTACAAAGAACTTTATGGTCAGACCATTATTTGCGGTTTGGGTAGGGTAGATGGCTGGGCAGTGGGTATTATAGCAAATCAGCGGCAGGTTGTGAAAACAAAAAAGGGGGAAATGCAATTTGGAGGTGCAATTTATTCTGATTCGGCGGATAAGGCGACACGCTTTATTATGAATTGCAATCAGAAGAAAATCCCCTTGGTTTTTCTCCAGGATGTAACCGGATTTATGGTTGGCAGCCGTTCTGAACAAGGCGGAATTATAAAAGATGGCGCCAAAATGGTAAATGCCGTTGCCAATTCAGTGGTTCCAAAGTTTACATTTGTTATTGGAAACTCTTATGGTGCAGGCAATTATGCAATGTGTGGTAAAGCTTACGATCCAAGGTTGATATTTGCATGGCCGTCTGCCCGGATTGCTGTTATGGGAGGGTCGCAAGCTGCAAAGACACTGATGCAAATACAGACTGCTGCCTTAAAGAAAAAAGGTGAAGAACCCGATGCTCAGAAAGAAAAGCAATTACTGGACGAAATAACGGATCGTTATAATGAACAAACCAGTCCTTACTATGCAGCGGCAAGGTTGTGGGTTGACGGAATAATTGATCCTTTAGAAACTAGAAAGGTAATTTCTTTGGGTATTGAGGCGGCCAATCAATCGCCTATTACGACAAAATTCAATGTAGGAGTTATCCAAACCTAAAGCTGACTGACTGCACTTTTTCTTCTTCAGCTTTTAATTTCTCGATAATGAAAAGGTTTTCTGCATCATCTGCATTGTTTATAGTATTGTAATGCTTCATTTGAATATCCTCAGACAATTGATCAATTAAATTTTCTTATTTTTGTTCACAAACAACGTTTTAAAAATGATACAAGGAAATACACAAGAAATAGAACACGTAAAATGTTTGATAATAGGTTCAGGGCCTGCTGGTTATACAGCAGCTATTTATGCTGCACGAGCAGATTTAAACCCTGTTCTGTATACCGGAATTATAATTGGCGGACAGCTGACTACCACAAATGACGTTGAAAACTATCCTGGTTATCCGGAAGGGATTACCGGCCCTTTGATGATGGAAGATTTTAAAAAGCAGGCTGAACGCTTTGGGGCTCAAATACGTTTTGGCTATGCTACTAAAGTAGATTTTTCTGGACCTGTACATCAAATTGAAATTGACGGAAGCAAAATTATAACCGCTGATACCGTTATCATCGCAACAGGTGCAAGTGCAAAATGGCTGGGTCTGGATAGCGAGCAAAAATATAATGGTTTTGGTGTTTCTGCCTGTGCAGTTTGTGATGGCTTTTTCTTTAAGGGACAGGATGTAGCCATTGTTGGTGCTGGTGATACTGCTGCAGAAGAAGCTACCTATTTGGCTAAGCTTTGTAGAAAGGTACATATGCTGGTTCGCCGGGATGAGTTCCGTGCATCGAAAGTGATGCAACACCGTGTATTGAACACTCCGAATATTGAATTGTATTATCATACTGAAACAAAGGAGATTTTAGGCGATGGACTGAATGTGACGGGCGTTCGTGTAATTAATAATCAAACGAATGAGGAAACCACGCTTGATGTAACAGGTTTCTTTGTTGCTATCGGACATAAACCCAATACTGAATTGTTTGTTGATTGGATTGATATGGATAGTACAGGCTATCTGATCACCAAAGCGGATAGTACACAGACAAATGTTAAAGGCGTGTTCGCATGCGGAGATGTTCAGGATCATGTTTATAGACAAGCTGTAACTGCCGCTGGTACCGGTTGCATGGCTGCTTTGGAAGCAGAGCGGTATATAGCAGCGAAAGAACATGTAATGGCAGAATAATCAAAATGGCTGAGAATTTAATTACAGTTACAGGTACAAGGGAAGAGCAATATCAGAGTTTATTGCCCCAGATTGAAGCGCTTTTAAGTGGAGAAACAGATTTGATTGCCAATATGGCAAACGTTTCTGCCGCATTAAAGGCTCAGTTTGATTTCTTTTGGGTAGGATTTTACTTGGTAAAAGAAGACGAGCTGGTTTTAGGTCCGTTTCAGGGGCCGATTGCGTGTACACGGATAAAGAAAGGACAAGGCGTTTGTGGAAAAGTTTGGGAAATAGAAGAGCATTTAATCGTTCCAGATGTAGATTCTTTTCCGGGACACATTGCTTGCAATAGTTTGTCAAAATCTGAAATCGTTGTTCCGTTGTTTTCAGAAGACGGAGTTGTTGCTGTTTTGGATGTGGATAGCGATTCGCATAACGATTTTGATGAAATAGATGTTGTTTATCTTCAAAAAATCATTCATTTGATAGCGATCAATTCAATTAAATAAAGCTGTCTCTATGTTTAAAATTACGCTTTGCTTTTAGAATAGTTCAAGACCTAGCTTAGGGCTTAATAATTTATAATAAATTAAGTGATAATGTTTTGTTATCGCATATCATTTTAGTATATTTGCGCCCTGATAGCAAGAAAAAAGTATACAATAATATAAAAAATACAATGAAAAAAGATTTGCACCCATCAAATTATAGACCTGTCGTTTTCAAAGACATGTCAAATGAATACGCTTTTTTAACAAAGTCTTGTATTGATACAAAAGAAACCATTCAGTGGGAAGACGGAAATGAATATCCATTGGTTAAATTAGAAATCTCACATACTTCTCATCCATTTTATACTGGAAAAATGAAGTTAATTGATACAGCAGGACGTATTGATAAATTCCGTACTCGTTACAATAAGAAATAAGAATAATTTAAATTATTTGAAAAGTCCCGGTTATTATCGGGACTTTTTTAATTTTACTGCAAATCCAATCGTAGTGAAATCTGATTATAAATTATGCAAATAGCTCTTTTTGATAATGATTCCTGGCGAATAAAGTTATTTCCTTTGTCGTTAACACGACCTGTGTCGAATTTGCGGGTAGGAATTTTAACAATTGATCAGAAATGGAGTAAATATTTCAACGTACCGGTATCATTTATTACTGAGAATTATTTGGATAAGAAATTTCCATTGAATGCTTCTCCGGATGCTGTATTGATAATACAAGGAAATATTCTTCCTGACGAACGGCTTTGTGAAAAGCTTCATAGTTTGAAGATTGGAGAAGCGCTGGTTTCTGCTGACACTGTAATTGCTTTTAAAACAGAGGTGTCTAATCCTGATGATATTTCGTCATTTCACTTTAATAAATTAAATCCGAAGGACTATAATCCGGTTTTTGCTGATTTTGTAATTAACCGTATTGATTATCCTGAAGATCTGTTCAGGAATAACGGTGAAGAAATTAAAAAGGATTTTGAATTAATCACGAAAGGCCGTACTTCAGCTCCTTTAAGCTCTACAAATCAGCTATTGGGTGACAATATATTTTTAGAAGAAGGTGTATCTGCAGAATTCGCCACTTTTAATACGACAAAAGGGCCAATTTATTTGGGAAAATCCAGTCAGGTATGGGAGGGAAGTCTGGTTCGGGGTCCTTTTGCATTGTGTGATCAATCAATCCTGAAAATGGGAACCCGGGTATACAGCAACGTTACGGTTGGTCCGGATAGCACTGTTGGCGGTGAATTAAACACGTGCGTGATTTGGGGGAATTCGAATAAAGGTCATGACGGTTATTTGGGCAGTTCCGTAATGGGAGAATGGTGCAATTGGGGTGCTGATACCAATAATTCAAACATGAAGAACAATTTCAAAGATGTTCGTATGTATGACTATCAGAATAGAAACTATCGTGCTACGGGTTTACAGTTTTGCGGCGCTATAATGGGTGACCATGTGCGGTGTTCCATCAATACTGCCTTTAATACAGGTACTGTTGTGGGGGTAAGTGCAAATATATTTGGAGGTGGAGTCCCACCTACTTTTATTCCTGATTTTTCCTGGGGAGGAGCAGCCGGATTCGCAGAATATGATTTGGAGAAGATGTTTCAAACAAGCGAATTGGTTTTTCGCAGGCGTAATCGTAAATTTGACGAAATTGAACAAAATTTACTTCAATCAGTTTACAATTTAACAAAGAACTATAGAAAATTTTAAAAACTAAACTAACATGAGAAATAAAATCGTTGCCGGTAATTGGAAAATGAATCTTGGGTTTCAAGATGGAATTAGCTTGTTTTCTGAAATAGTTAATATGGTACGTGATGAAACCAGAGGAAATCAACAGGTTATTGTTTGCAGTCCTTATATTCATTTGTACCACATCGCTCAGCAATCAAAGGATATTAGCAACGTTTTTGTGGGTGCACAAAATATTTCTCAAAAAGATAGTGGAGCTTATACCGGAGAGATTTCCGCCAATCAGGTTAAATCAACAGGTGCTTCCCATGTTATATTAGGACACTCAGAACGCCGTGCATATTTTGGTGAAGATGAAAAAATGCTGGAAATAAAATTAGATCAGGCATTAAAGAATGGATTGACACCGATCTATTGTATAGGTGAAACTCAGGAAGAAAGGGAAGCTGGTGATTTTTGGGATATACTTGCCAAACAATTAAAAGAATCGGTATTCTTGCTTTCAGAACAAGAATTTTCAAAAGTTATTCTGGCTTATGAGCCTGTTTGGGCTATTGGGACAGGATTGACAGCTACTCCTGAGCAGGCACAGGAAGTACATGCCTTTATACGTGAAGAAATTGCAAAAAACTTTGATGAAGAAACTGCAAATAAGACAAGCATCCTTTATGGAGGAAGTTGTAATCCAAAAAATGCAGCAGATCTTTTTTCACAACCAGATATCGATGGTGGTTTAATTGGGGGTGCTTCATTAAAATCCAGGGATTTTCTTGATATCATCAATGTGTTTAATGCACATTAGTATTTACCCTATCTTTTATAGATGAACTATCTAGAGTTTAATTTTAATTGTGAACCTTCACTGGGTTGGCAACAAGATCTGTTTATAAATGAACTTGGCAATATAGGCTTTGATACTTTCGAGCAAACCGAGGAGGGGTTCAAAGCCTATATTCCTGAACCCAATTTTAATCCTATTGAACTTGAAACACGTTTGCTAAACCTCGAAAGCGGCTTTTCAGTAAATTATCAATTGCTTTCAATTGAGCCACAAAATTGGAATGCGCTATGGGAAAGCAATTTTCAGCCTATCTTTATAAAAGATAAAGTATGTGTTCGAGCAACCTTCCATGATCCGAATCCGGATTACCCGATAGAGATCTTGATTGATCCAAAAATGGCTTTTGGAACCGGACATCATCAAACTACCAGCCTGATGATGGAATACCTGTTAGAGGAGGATTTTAAGGATAAAACTGCTTTGGATATCGGCTGCGGAACAGGGATACTTGGTATTCTTGCTTCCAAACTTTTAGCAAAAAATGTTGTTTCCATAGATAATGACCCAGTATGTGTGGAAAGTTCAAAAGAGAATAAGCAACTAAATAAAATAACGAATATGAACGTACTTGAAGGATCATTTAATAAGATTCCAAAAGAAAAGTTCCAGGTTATTTTAGCAAATATTAATCGAAACATATTATTAGAACACCTCTACCATTATTCAAAATCGATTGAACAAGGTGGATTGTTGTTTTTGAGCGGATTCTATTTAGGTGAGGACCTGGAGCTGTTAATAAAAGAAGCAAGTACTTATGACTTTAAATTTATAGGTTATAAAACACGTGACAATTGGGTTGCGGCAAAATTTCAATTTAATAAAGAAAATTCATAAGTATGCGTGTTCATTTTATTGCTATTGGCGGAAGTATTATGCATAATTTAGCAATTGCTCTTACCCATAAAGGTTATATTGTAAGTGGTTCTGATGATTATATCTATGAGCCAGCTTATACAAATTTGGCTGAGAATTCCTTGCTGCCGAAAGAGAATGGATGGTTTCCTGGACGAATTACGAGTGACGTTGATGCCGTTATTTTGGGAATGCATGCTAAAGAAGATAACCCGGAGCTACTCAAAGCGAAAGAACTGGGAATAACCGTTTATTCTTATCCTGAATTTATTTACGAACAATCTGTTAATAAAATTCGTGTAGTAATTGGTGGAAGTTATGGGAAATCTACGATAACTTCCATGATTATGCATGTCTTAAAGGAACTTAATCGCGACTTTGATTATGTGGTTGGAGCCGAACTTGAAGGCTTTGAAAATATGGTTCAGTTATCAAAAGATGCACCCTATATCATTATTGAAGGTGACGATTACTATGCCTCCGTTTTAGATAAAAGGCCTAAATTTCTTCTTTATAAGGCTAATATCGGATTGATTAGTGGTATTGCATGGGATCATGTAGATGTTTATCCAACATTTGAGATTTATTTACAGCAATTTAAGCTTTTTATTGAAAGTATTGAACCCAAAGGCACGCTGATTTATAATAAGGAAGATAAGAAAGTACAGGAGTTGGTTTCGGATGATAATTCGAAAATTAACAAGCATGGCTATCGTACACCTGAATTTACAATTAATAAAGGTTTAACATCCGTGCAGACACCTGAAGGGGAAGTCCCTCTGCAGATATTTGGACGCCACAACTTATCAAATATTGCAGCTGCTTATACGGTTTGTGAATGGCTGGGCATCAGCAGAAAAGAGTTTTTTGGAGCTATACAGTCCTTTAAAGGTGCTTCCCGAAGACTGGAATTTGTTACAAGCAATAGTGAGAGTGTTGTTTATAAAGATTTTGCTCATACTCCATCAAAAGTTCGCGCTTCAATTCAAGCTGTAAAAGAACAATATCCTGAAAAGACCCTGGTAGCGATTATGGAACTCCCCGCCAATGTAAGCTTGAATGAATCATTTCTTAGTGAGTACAAGGATACGATGAACAGAGCCGATGTTCCTTTGTTATTTATAAACCAGGAAACCTTTAAGCAGAAAAACCTGATACCTGTCAGTGATGAATTGCTTAAAAAAGCATTTAACAATGAAAACATCATCTGTTTTAACACCGTTCACAGTCTGAAAAATTATTTAAGCAGTGTGGATTCAAAGGGAAAGAACTTATTATTTATGAGCTCCGGAAATTTTGGTGGAATCAGTCTGCTTAATTTTGCCGATGTGTTTATTTCTTAATTAGTTAATTGTATCTTTGTAATGATAACATTAGTTAATATGTTATATAAATAAATAAGAACCGTAACGAATTGTAAATGAAAAATTTAGGAAAAAAAATAAGATTGTTGAGACATCAACGTGGCTGGAGCCAGGAAGATGTTGCAAAACGCTTAGACATATCCATTCCTGCATTCTCTAAAATAGAAACTGGTATTACCGATGTAAATCTTTCGCGTCTGGATCAAATTTCACAATTATTCGATCTGTCTATTGTCCAACTCCTTACTTATAACGATGCCGAGGACCAAAAAAAATACAATACTGAATTGGAAACAGCTATTGAAAAATTGAATGACCGGGAAGAAGAAGTAATTAGTTTACAGAAAAAAGTTATCGAACTTTACGAAGAGCTCCGTAAAGTAAAAGGTTAATATGAAAAGAACCTAGGATATGGATTTTAGTTCATTTTCCTAGGTTCTTCGGTCAGTTTTAAAGGAGCTGACAATTAAAGTAGCTTAATAATCGTCGTCATCGTCGAAGCTATCCAAATCCTCAAAGTCCTCAAAGTTATCTAAATCCAGATCATCATCCAGGTCATCAAATGAATCAAATTTAGAGCTTTTCTTGTCAAATGCCTCTGATATTTTATCAGCTTTTAAAGGCTTTCCCGGCGTTTTCATAAATCAATTTAATTTTTATTTTATCTATTTTATTAGCTCAACTTTGGAGATATAAAAGTACAAAGTATTTAAAATAATTTCCTAAATTTTTTTTGTTTTTTAATCTTCGGCCTCACCGATATGATTTTCCTCAGAAGCAATGTCTTTTAATTTGGGCAGATCGGCTTTCGAGTTAATTCCAAAATAATCCATAAAAAGCGGACTAACGCCATAGAGCAGGGGTTTTCCAAGCGATTCGGACTTGCCAAGAATGCTTATGAGTTCTTTTTCAAGAAGCATCCGAATGGAATAGTCACAATTGACGCCCCGGATTTGCTCAATTTCTAATTTTGTAATGGGTTCTTTGTAAGCAATGATTGATAAGGTTTCTATCGCTGATTGGCTTAATTTCTTTTTTGACCTGTGGATCTGTAATTGATTGATAACAGTATAATATGCTGCCTTGCTTAAAAACTGGTAGCCACCATTTAGACGAATTATGGCGATTGCGAATTGCGGGTGATTGTATTTCGCTTCAATAGAAAACACAACACGTTCAATTGTTTCAATCTCAATCTTTTCATCAAATGTATTTTGAAGGATCGTTTGTATCTCTACAGAAGTGATGCTTTGTTCGGAAGCGAATATGAGTGCCTCAACCTGTTGTTCTAAGTGATCAATCATTTAAAAACTTAATAGTCAATAACCTGCTCTTCCATATGATCCGGAATTTCACGCCAATGGTATTTTTGATTTCGCAGTTGCGGCTCAAAGCCAGCTTCCCGAATAGCCTTTTGAATCGTTTGAGATGTAAAACGATGTGGAGCACCCGCTGCCGAAACTACATTTTCTTCAATCATGATCGAGCCGAAATCATTTGCACCCGCATGCAAGCATAGCTGTCCGGTTTTTTCGCCAACAGTTAACCACGACGCTTGAATATTCTTTATGTTGGGTAACATAATTCTGCTTAACGCAATCATGCGGATATAGTCTTCACTGGTAATTGTATTGGTAATGCCCCGCACCTTTTTAAGCAGCGTGCCATCATCTTGAAATGGCCATGGAATAAATGCAATAAAACCATCACTTTCAGCTGGTTTCTTTGCTTGCACTTCCCTTATCCAAACCAGGTGCTCAAAACGTTCTTCAATTGTTTCAATATGACCAAACATCATGGTTGCAGAAGTAGAGATGTTTAGCTGATGTGCCGCTTCCATTATTTGAAGCCATTCCTGACCACCACATTTTCCTTTTGAAATTAATCTCCGTACCCGATCATTTAAGATCTCGGCACCAGCGCCAGGCAAAGAATCCATGCCTGATTCCTTTAAGGCTTTCAATACTTCGGTATGACTTAAACCTTCTAATTTACAGATGTGTGCTATTTCGGGTGGTCCTAATGCATGAAGTTTTAAAGTAGGGTAGAGTTCTTTTAATTGTTTGAATAAATTGGTGTAAAATGACAAACCTAAATCCGGGTGATGACCTCCCTGAAGTAAAAGCTGGTCACCCCCAAAGCGGAAGGTTTCTTCAATTTTCGTTTTATAAGTTTCAATATCGGTAATGTAGCTGTCTTCATGACCGGGACGTCGGAAAAAGTTACAGAATTTGCAATTGGCAATACATACATTGGTAGTGTTTACATTTCTGTCGATTTGCCAGGTTACCTTACCATGTGGAACTTGAATTTTACGTAACTCATTAGCTGTATAGGCTAATTCGGCAGTAGATGCATTTTTATATAGAAACAACCCTTCTTCAAGGGTTAGGAATTCAAAATTTAATGCTCTTTTTAAAAGTTGTTTCGTGTCCATCAATACAAATATACGCAGCTTAAAATGAAAGGCAAAGCAAAAGGTATTCTTAGTCTTGTATTGGAAAACTAAGTTCCAATTGTTGAGGGCTTTTCAAGGGCTTGGTAGGCTTTCTTTTTTTTGCCGGAGTTTTAACGGCCGGTCCGTTTACTGTCATGCCTCCATATTTCCATGAATCATCCCGTTCTTTTTGAAGTAAGTCTTCGAACCGATCATTTGGAATGAAACTTTTTTCCATCTCAATGGCCGCCTTTGAAAGGTTTTTCAACGCGGCGTTTTTTTCACTAAATCCCATCTTTGCTTTGTTCACAGCTGTTTCTAGTATTTGAATCGATTCGTCATAAACCTTTAGTGGAACCGGAAATGGATGACCATCTTTTCCCCCGTGTGCAAATGAAAAACGAGCGGGATCGTCAAAGCGGGAAGCTGTACCGTGAATGATTTCGCTAACCAGTGTCAACGATTGAATGGTCCTGGGACCTGCACCGTCCATCAATAAGAGAGTTTCCATATCGTTTACCTCCATATTTTGAGCAAGTGCTAAAATGGATCCTAAACGTTTCAGGTTGATATCTTTTGCTCTGACATCATGATGAGACGGCATGCTAAGAGTTTGTATTTCTTTTATAAGATAATTTGGCTCTTCCTTTAACAACTGGATCATTCCTGATTTTGTTGAAGCTGCAGCCCTATCAGTAAGGTTTAAAATTCTTCCCTGATTCTTTCCGTAAATGAATTGATGGGGTACTTCCGTAAATGATTTTACTCCGGGGGAATGCCAATGATATCTTCTTGCCATTTTATTACCAGTATTCATTCCTTGTTGTATCACAGCCCATTCTCCTTCATCACTTAAAACAAATGAATGAAGATAGAGTTGAAAGCCATCTTGAATAGCGTTATTATCTACCTTGGCAGATAGGCGGCTTGCCCGGACCAGTTGTTCACCTGCCAAACCAGTTTTATTGGCAATTACTCTTATTTCTGCTGGTGTTTTTAATGAATGTTTCCCCCGGCCACCACAAATATAGATTCCAAGTTCTCTTGAACGTATATTGACCGATTTTTTGAGTGCCCCCATTACAGAGGTTGTAATACCGGATGAATGCCAATCCATTCCCAACACACAACCAAGCGATTGAAACCAAAAGGGATCGCTCAACCTTTGCAGGAGTGCACTTTTGCCATATTCCATAACAATAGCTTCAGCGATTGCACCTCCCAAAGTACTCATTCTTTCAGCCAGCCATCTAGGTACTTTGCCGTAATGCAATGGCAAATCTGCTTGTCCACTTTTCATTGGTGCAATTTACTAAATAAATTAGTTTTTTGTTGTGACATAAAAATGAAAATCATTAAAAAAACCAAAATAAATATTTGAGTTAAATAATTCTTATTTTTGCAACTGATATGAATAAGAAAGTAGCTTTTTATACCTTAGGTTGTAAACTGAATTTCTCAGAAACGTCTTCCATTGGAAGATTATTTCAAGATGCTGGTTATGAACCTGTTTCTTTTAATGAAAAAGCAGACGTATATGTTATCAATACATGTTCTGTTACTGATCATGCAGATAAAAAGTGTAAAAAGATCGTGAAGGAGGCTTTAAAGTATTCTCCCAATGCATACATTACGATTGTAGGGTGTTATGCTCAACTAAAACCAAAGGAAATTTCTGAGATCAAAGGCGTCGATATGGTTTTAGGCGCTGCAGAGAAATTTAATATCATCGAGCATATCAATGAGTTGACCAAGCAGCCAAAAGCGATTATCCATAATCAGCCAATAGAAGAAACCAATATTTTTGTACCGGCATTTTCAATAGGAGATCGGACACGTACCTTTCTGAAAGTTCAGGACGGTTGTGATTATTCGTGTACTTTTTGTACGATTCCATTGGCCAGGGGCGCTAGTCGCAGTGGAAAAATTTCAGATATCGTAAAACAAGCGGAAGAAATTGCAGCTTCCGGAATCAAAGAAATTGTATTAACCGGTGTCAATATCGGAGATTTTGGACTTCAGAATGGCCAGCGTGAAGAAACATTTCTTGATTTAATAACGGCATTGGATGAAGTTGAAGGTATCAATCGTTTTCGGATTTCGTCCATTGAACCTAATTTGCTATCGAATGAAGTAATTCATTTTGTAGCACAATCAAAAAGGTTTGTTCCTCATTTTCATATGCCGCTGCAATCAGGGTCTAATAAGATTTTGGGAAAAATGAGACGCAGGTATCGTCGTGAGTTGTATGTAGATCGGGTAAAGACAATTAAATCTTTAATGCCGGACTGCTGTATAGGCGTTGATGTTATTGTTGGATTTCCGGGAGAAAATCGGGAAGATTTTCTGGAAACCTATCAGTTCTTAAATGAGCTTCCCATTTCCTATTTGCATGTTTTTACTTATTCAGAAAGAGAAAATACAATAGCTGCCCAAATGGAAGGCTCTGTTCCCGGTTCAAGCCGTTCTGAAAGAAGTAAGATGCTCCATATACTATCTGATAAAAAGCGTCGTTTCTTTTATGAAGAACAGCTTGGTAAGCAGGTTGAGATATTATTTGAGGGTGACCAGAAGAATGGTTTAATGCATGGTTTTTCTTCAAATTACGTGAAAGTAGAAGCTCCTTATGATCCTCTTTTAGTCAATGAAATTATCGAAGCAAAGCTACTGGAAATCAGCGAAGAGAATCATGTTAAAATTCAGCAGCTTACTGAAACTTTTATTCATTGATTCCTAAATAAAAATGATAAGAAAGGATTTTTACTTTTCGCTTTGTATTGCAATTGTCTTAATTGCATTTACGAGTTGCCTGTCTCGTCCGGAGCGTGTACGTTCAACTTATCCCACTTCACATTTGCGTTCTTCCGGAAAAAATGTAATCGAGAAATATGCGGAGGTTATCGGCGTAAATTCGAATGAACTTGATAATGCCGAACTATACAAATACATAGATGAATGGATTGGGATTCCTCACCGCTTAGGAGGCCAGGATAAAAAGGGGATTGATTGTTCTGCTTTTGCCAATCATTTGGTTCTGGATGTATATGGTAAGAATCTTCCCCGAACAGCAAACGATATGGCGCAAGTTATTAAACGCAAATATGAAAATCAATTACGCGAAGGTGATTTAGTGTTTTTCAAATTCGACGGAAAACACTTCGATCATGTTGGTATTTATTTGAAGAATAATAAGTTTGTGCACGTATCTACGAGTAAAGGTGTAATCATAAGCGATTTAACAGATCCATGGTATCGGAAGTATTTTTCACGTGCCGGATCTATATTATAATTATTATCTTGTTGAAAGATAACATTGAGTTTTCATTAAAGTATTAAATTAAAAAGAATTCTGTTGCTGATGAAACCGAAGCATAATAAAAATATTTGGAGCCATGTAGTGTACTATGCAAGTTCTGAACTTGCCTTATATGCTGTAATGATCGTCGGCATTATTCTAGGAATTATTATATTTGGTTAATTATATTTTCACTCTTCCTCTAAAAAAACATCCCATTATTATGACTTTAATTCTAAAACGTCCACTTGCTATTTTTGACCTTGAAACAACCGGGGTGAATGTTGCTTCGGACCGTATCGTGGAAATTTGTATTATTAAATCAAACCCAGATGGAAGTGAAGAAACGAAAACACTTCGTATTAATCCTGAAAGGCCAATTCCATTAGAGTCTTCGTTGATCCATGGCATTTATGATGAAGACATTGCAAATGCACCTACTTTTAAAGAGGTAGCGCAAGAAATAGTTGACTTTCTCGGTGATGCAGATATGGGAGGATTTAATTCTAATAAATTTGATATTCCGTTACTAATGGAAGAGTTCTTACGTGTCAAGGTTCCATTTGATATAGAAAACCGCTTCTTTGTGGATGTACAAAATATTTTTCACCAGATGGAACAAAGGACGTTAAAAGCCGCGTACAAATTTTATTGTGAAAAAGATCTCATCAATGCGCATTCAGCTGAGGCAGATGTAATGGCTACCTTAGAAGTATTAAAAGCGCAGGTGATTCGCTATGAAAACCAAGAGTGGCAGGATAAAAGCGGAAATGTCTCCATTCCGGTTAAAAACGATATTGAGGCGCTCCATACCTTTACGAATTTAAACAGGACGGTCGATTTTGCAGGGCGAATGGTTTTCAATAATGATGGAATTGAAGTATTTAGTTTTGGAAAGCATAAAGGAAAAGCTGTGGAGGAAGTTTTTAGAATTGAACCTAGCTATTATGCATGGATGATGCGTGGAGATTTTCCTATGTATACAAAAAATTGCTTAGAGAAGATCTGGAACCGTTGCCGCCCAAGTCAGGTTAAAAAGCCAGAACCTGCAAAACCAACTGAGCCCCAAATAAAAAATGCCCCTCAGGAAAAAAAGGCACAAGCAAATTATACGCAGGGGAAAATAAAATTTAATTCGAATAAAGAACAAACAGAAAGATCGGATAAACCCCGGCCTATTTCAACGGATATGTTGGAAAACTTAAAAAATAAATTTGGAAAATAATTTACGTATGCTGGTTTAGAAAGTTGATATTTCTTTTTAAGCCAGCATATTTGGTTCGCTTAACAGCCGACTTTTTAAAAACTGTTTTAAAGGTGTCTTCGGTTATTTCCTCCCAATCTTGTCGGGTCATTCCTAATAGCTCCGAATGTGGGTTAAAGGCAGGTTCCTGATGCTGGATTGAGAACCGATTCCATGGACAAACGTCCTGACAAATATCACAACCAAACATCCAATTATCCATTTTGCCTTTAAAAGAATCGGGTATATTTTCTTTAAGTTCAATCGTGAGATACGATATGCATTTGCTTGCATCTACTACTTTATTGCCCTGTAAAGCATCAGTAGGGCAGGCATCAATGCATTTGGTGCAGCTTCCGCAATAGTCTGTTTGAATTCTTGAATCGTATTCCAGATCCAGATCGACAATCAGCTCACATAGAAAAAAGAAGGATCCTTTTTGTTTGGATAGTAATAAACTATGTTTTCCAATCCACCCAAGGCCTGCTTTTTCAGCCCAGGCTTTATCCAGTACCGGTGCTGAATCAACAAAAGCCCGACCCGCTACTTCACCGATATTTTGTTGTATAAAGAATAACAGTTCCTTTAACTTGTTTTTAATAACGAAGTGATAATCAGTTCCAAATGCGTATTTGGATATTTTGGGTGCTGTCGGATCATGTTGCTTTTCGGAAGTAAAATAATTATAGGATAGGGAAATTACAGACTTAGCTCCGTCAACTAATAAGCGTGGATCTAAGCGCTTATCAAAATGATTTTCCATATACTGTAATTCGCCCTGATAATTATTTTTTAGCCAATTTTCAAGGCGCGGGGCTTCTTTTTCAAGAAATTCTGCTTTTGAGATACCACAGGAAAGAAAGCCCAAGCGCTCTGCTTCCTTTTTTATTAATGCACTATAAGTTGCGGCAACAGACATATGGCAAAGGTAAAACTTAATTACAAGTTACCATGCCTTCAGGATAAATTAAGGGACTGAGGTAGGGGATGTCTAAGTTAGAACCTCTCAATATGAACCATACACCCATAATCAGAAAGAGGGTGGGTAACCATGTTGATAGTTTAAAAGGGATTATTCGTTTAACATAATTTCCTGCAATTCCTGTTAAAAGCATAAGAGGTAAAGTGCCGAGTCCGAATAAAAGCATAAATCTTCCACCTGCCAACGTACTGCCTGTATTTAAAGCTGTTGCCAAAGCCATATAAACCATTCCGCAAGGCAGAAAACCGTTTAATATCCCTGCAATAAAATTGCCGCCGGGTTTATAAAGCCAATATCCCATTCTTTTAAAAAGAGGAGCGAAGAGCTTTTGTTGAGTCTTTATCAACCCGGAAGAATGATTGCCAAAAAAAGTAAATAAACCCATACTTACTAATAAAATGCCGGTTAATATACTTAGGCCTTGTTGCCATCCTTTGTATTCAGCGCCAATTGAAATAAAGCCTATTAGCAATCCAAGAGCTGCATAGGTAAGAACTCTTCCTATTTGATAAATGATACGATTAATAACAATTCGGTAATGATCCTTTCCGGAAGAGGGAAGGGCAAGCAGGAGCGGACCGCACATCGCAACGCAATGCAGGCTTCCAAGTAATCCCATGAAAAAAGCTAAATAATTTGTACTCATGGTATATAAATACTTTTTTCAAATAAAAATGAAGTATTGCTATGCTCCCAATTGATCAGAACTTTCCATTTGCCACTGGAGAGTCCCTCAATAGGTAATTTGTAGCTCTTACTTTCCGTAGAAAAAGAAACTTGTTTGTCTAAAGAAGAATCGGATGCACGTTGAAGATCAAGCGTTCCCTTATTGCCATTTTGTTGAAAAGTAATTACCAGGTTATCATCCAATACGCTTACCAGCGGTTGAGCATTTTGTTGTTCCACATTTGTTTTATGATCATATTCTGAATCAAACGTCAGCCCTTTTTCATAATAATCATCCTCAACTAAAGAATCGTGATCCTGAGAAACCATGTAAACGCCTGTTGTTACGGCAACAATTATGAAAACCGATAATGTCAAAAAAATCTTTACGCCCCAATTCATAACTATTTTGCTGGTGGTGAAATAAATGTTGTTTTTAAAGTCTCCAGTTTTTTTCCATCGGAAATAACATATACTTTAATATTTGTCTTATAGTCTTTAATATTCTTGGATTCTCCAATAATAAAGAAACTAAACTCTGCAGTTTCCCCTTTCTTTAGAATATCTCTTGAATTTACTAATTTAAGTTGGAAATCCTTATTCTCCGGCTCTAGCTTAAAGGGAAGTTCCTTTCCCGATTTATTAATAAGCTCCAAATTGTAGAGATTGCTTACTGTGCCATTCGCATTCGCCTGATAGCTCGTTCCCTTAGCTCTTAATAAAGTTCCACCCACGGTTGATCTTGAAAAGATAAGCCATCCAAAAACAACTAATAATAGAGCCAATACAACGGAATAGGCGATGATTCGCGAGTTGTTTTTCTCATTTGTATTCTCTTCAATCTGTTTTGATGAATAAAAGCCTATTAGCTTAGGAGGTCTGTTTATTTTTTCCATTACACTGTCACATGCATCAATACATGCAGTGCAGTTTACGCATTCAAGTTGCAAGCCATCCCGGATATCAATGCCGGTTGGACAAACCTGAACACAAAGATTACAATCAATACAGTCTCCTAAATCTTGATTTTCACTATTCTTTTTTAAGTGTCCACGTGGCTCACCCCGTTGATAATGATAAGCTACAACCAGACTCTGATCATCTAATAGCACCCCTTGCAATCTTCCATAAGGACAGATATGGGTACAAACGATTTCCCTTACATATGAAAACACTCCATAGAAGACCAGTGTGAAGATGATAAGTGAAAGAAAACCTCCAATATGCTGACTCACAGGTTCAGTCATTATTTGATATAACTGATCAACACCTATTACGTAAGATAAGAAGAGGTTTGAAATTACAAATGAAATAGCTAAAAATATGGTATGTTTAGCGGTTTTCTTCAGGATTTTGTTTGCGGTATTTGGCCCGTTGTTCAACTTACGTTGTTGGTTGGCATCGCCTTCAATCCAATATTCAACCTTTCTAAAGATCAGTTCCATGAAAATTGTTTGGGGACATGCCCACCCACACCAGACTCGCCCGTAAACTACTGTAAAAAGAACAATAAATACCATAAAGATAAGCATGCCAAAAACAAATATATGCAAATCCTGAGGCCAGAATACGGTTCCAAAGATTACGAATTTTCTTTCTATTATATTGAAAAGAAGAAACTGTTCACCATTTACTTTTATAAATGGCATGATGATAAAAATAGCCAGCAATGAATAGCCAAACCAGTGGCGGTACTTTAAAAGTTGCCCACTTGGCTTTTTTGCATAGATTGGCCGTTGGATTTTTTCAGATATGCTTGGTTTGAATTCAGTTACTGCCATTGTTATTTAGATTGCACTTTCCTTTATATTCGTTTCGCTCTCAGTAGCCTTGGCTTCCTTCTTTTCACCTTCATGAGCTTTTGGATTTGGAGGATTTGTTCCTTCAAGGGAAAGTATATAGTTAGAAACCTGAGCAATCTGTACAGGTGTCAGATTGGATTCCCAGGGAACCATGCCTTTTTCGGGAACACCATATTTAATTGTTCTGAAGATATCACCGATTTCGCCTCCATGTAACCAGTATTCATCCGTCAGATTAGGGCCAATAAGTCCTTCACCTTGATTTCCATGGCACATTCCACAGTTTTGCAGAAATATTTCCTGACCTGCAGCTACAAATTCCGGACTCAAATCGACAGTTACTGAACTTTCATCAATGTTACTTCCGGATTTTTCAAGGAATTCCATCCGTTGCTTTTCTCCTTCTTGCATTGCTGCCATATATTCCTCATTCTGTGTCATTCCCCATCCGAATACATGGTAAACTAAAAGATAAACGACTGCAAATACGATTGAAGAATAGAATAAAGCATTAAACCAAAGTGGAATCGGGTTATCTAATTCTTTAATCCCGTCATATTCATGGTCGATGGTGATCTCATCTTCTTTTTCTAAAGGATTTAAGCCAAGGATTTTATTCCAGGTCTCTTTGCGCTCCTTTTTCTTTACTTCTTTAGGAATTATGGATGCCTTTTCACTTTTTTCCAAATCAGGCATTGTAACCTTGATCAACAGTCGCAATGCTCTCAAAATGATCAATCCGCCTATAAGAAGGGTAATAAAAAGAACGATTGTTATAATAATCAAATAACTCGATGGGACATTTTCAAAAACAAATCCCTTTGCTACTTCTGATGTCGCCGGTGTTGTATTTAGAATAATCATTTTCATGCTTATTGATTTTCAGTATTGATTTTTGTTGCATCTTCATCATCTTCCAGTGGCATCTGGCTCATATGTTGCGCATAGTCTTTTTTCATCCGAATAAGCATAATTCCCACGATTACAAAAAAGACTATAAACATTAATAATGAAAATATTAAATAGTTCTCGTCGCCGTTTAGTTCTGTGATTTGTTTAAACATAATACCTTTTCTTAATGTTATTGTTCACCTTGTTTCTCGTTTGAATTCATGTTTGTGCTTACTTTGATATCAGTTCCTAAGCGTTGCAAGTAAGCGATTACCGCAATAATTTCTTTTTCCCGGCTTGTTTCAACCTGATTGGTTTTAAGATCCGCAACAATTTGGTCTGCTTGTTTGTATGCATCTTCAATCGATACATCTGCAAATCCTTCCGGATAAGGAACGCCCAGTGTTTGCATGGCTCTGATCTTTCCGGGAGTTGAACTATAGTCTAATTCCTGCGTAATCAGCCATGGATAAGCCGGCATAATACTGCCTGGCGAGGTAATGGTCGGATCAAGCATATGATCAAAATGCCATTTATTCGGGTATTTTTGTCCAACCCGCTGAAGATCAGGACCTGTTCTTTTTGATCCCCAAAGGTAAGGGTGGTCATAAACATATTCTCCTGCCTTACTGTATTCTCCATAACGAGCGGTTTCTGATCTGAAAGGTCTTACCATTTGAGTATGACAACCCATACAGCCTTCCCGGATATAAATATCTCTACCCTGCAGTTCAAGCGGAGTATATGGTTTTACACTTGTAATCGTTGGAACATTGGAAGATATCATGAAAGTTGGCATCATTTCGACCATTCCTCCAATTAAAATAGCTATCAGTGCCAAAATCATGAACAGCGTTGGCTTTCTTTCTAAACGTCTGTGCCATCCTGCTTCTTTCTTTACAATCGGTTCCAGCGGCATTGCTTCAGCATATTCATTGGCAACCAACGATCCCCGTTTCATCGTTTTGGTAAGATTGAAAGCCATCAGTATCACGCCGCTCAGGTACAAGGCGCCTCCTATTGCACGCATCATATACATTGGCAGTATCTGCAATACAGTCGTTAGGAAGTTGCCATATTTTAATGTTCCTTCAGGTGTAAATTCTTTCCACATCAAACCCTGGACAACTGCTGCCCAATAAAGGGGGATTGCATAGAATAGAATACCCAGTGTACCTAACCAAAAGTGAACTCCTGATAATTTTTTAGAATAAAGTTCTGTATTGTAAATTCTTGGTATTAACCAGTATAAAATACCAAAGATCATAAAGCCATTCCAGCCTAAAGCTCCGATGTGTACGTGTGCCACAATCCAGTCGGTAAAGTGAGCAATCGCATTCACTTTTTTAAGCGAAAGCATTGGTCCTTCGAAAGTTGCCATACCATAGCAGGTCAGCGCTACCACCATAAACTTCAACATGGGCTCTGATCTTACTTTGTCCCATGCTCCTCTTAAGGTTAGCAAACCATTGATCATACCACCCCAACTAGGTGCAATTAGCATAATTGAAAATACAACACCCAAATTTTGTACCCATTCAGGTAAGGCTGTATATAATAAATGGTGGGGGCCGGCCCAGATATAGATAAAAATTAAGGACCAAAAGTGTAGAATACTCAATTTATAAGAGTAAACCGGTCGGTTTGCCATTTTAGGTAAGAAATAATACATCATCCCTAAAAAAGGAGTAGTCAGGAAAAAGGCTACTGCATTATGGCCATACCACCATTGTACCAAGGCATCCTGAACCCCTGCATAAATGTAATAACTCTTCCATCCGCTCACAGGCAATTGAAAAGAATTAACAATATAAAGAACGGCAATGGTTACAAAAGTTGCGATGTAAAACCAGATAGCAACATACATATGTCGCTCTCTTCTTTTTATAATGGTACCAAACATATTGATTCCAAATACTACCCAGATGATAACAATTGCGATATCAATCGGCCATTCCATTTCTGCATATTCATGAGAAGAGGTAAAGCCCAATGCCAGGGTGATAACGGATGCTACAATGACTGCCTGCCAGCCCCAGAAGTGTACCTTGCTTAAGAGGTCGCTAAACATCCGTGCTTTAAGCAGCCGCTGCATTGAATAATAAATGCTCATGAATATCGCGTTTCCGACAAAAGCAAAAATGACACCATTGGTGTGTATAGGCCTTATCCTTCCAAATGTAGTGTACTGTGTTTCAAAGTTCATAAAGGGCCAGAATAACTGTATAGCGGCTAATAAGCCCACAGTCATACCGATTATACCCCAAACGATGGTTGCTACACCAAAATTCCTTACAATTTTATTGTCGTAGGAAAATTTTTCGATCTGCATATTTTTCTTTTTGAATGTTGATTGATAGTAATTGCTGTAAAGGTATTGTCAATTTTTCAATGACATTATGATGATAATTCGGTAATTATGTGATAAGGATCACTTTTTGTTATTCACCTGTTTATCTGAGGAATTATTAACCGTTTTTTCCGGTGGTTCAATATCATCATCAAATAAAATACGGATAGCAGGCGTATGCGTGTCGTCGTGTTGGCCACTTTTATTAGCCCAAAAAAAAGCCCCTAAAAAAACCAGAGCAATCAGGACACTACAGCCGATAAGAAAATAAATGATTCCCATAAATTAATTATTTTTTAAATTATTCTTCCTTGCAAAAAGGTGAGTAGCAATGCTGGTAAACGAAATGATGGTGATGGTACTTAAAGGCATTAAGATAGCAGCAAATAAAGGCGACATGGTGCCTTGTATGGCAAAGAAAAGACCGACCATATTATATAAAAGTGAAATGCCGAAGCTTAAATAGATCACTTTCATTGCGTCTTTCGCAAAAGCGAGGAATTGAGGAAGTTGCGTTAATGAGTTTCCTTCCAGTATGGCATCGCAACCAGGAGAGAAACTGTTTATATCATCGCTGATCGCAATTCCAAAGTCAGCCTGCTTTAATGCTCCGGCATCGTTTAGCCCATCGCCGATCATACAAACTGTTTGATCCTCTTTTTGAATATTTTGTATATAATCAAGCTTTTCTTTTGGAACCTGATTGAAGTGCATGTTTTCAGAAGGGAAAATCATTTGAAGTGTATTTCGATCCCTATCCTGGTCGCCTGAGATCAGGTGTATCTCGTAATCGTTTTTTAGATTTGATATTAAGGAAGTTAAGCCCTCACGCCATGGCTGTAGGATCGAAAAATAGCCTTTCACTTGCTCATCTATCGATGCATATACCCGGCTGCCGGCATCTTTCTCAATAGCAGAATTGGTAAAGATTGCGCTACCGATTTTTACTTTTTTGTTATTTATAACAGCATGTATTCCCTTTCCTGCAATTTCCTGATAATCTGAAATTTCTTGAATAAAGCTATCCACTTGAAGCCAATTTACAATTTGGATGCTTAATGGATGGCTTGAATTGCGACAAAGCGAAGCAATCATTCTTTGTTCCTGATGAGTCAGTTCACCGGAAAATTGGATATGATGTGATTTCGGAGATGTGATCGTTCCGGTTTTATCAAAAACCAGAGATTCCACCTTTGCCATTTGTTCGATTGCTGCGGTATTTTTAATAAAAAAATTATTTTTATCAAAAATACTAAGGGCCGCAGATAGGGTAAAAGGAGAGCTTAACGCAAGAGCGCAGGGGCAGGCAATAATTAAAACAGCTGTAAATGCACCCCATGCCTTTTCAGAATCTTGGTTGATTAACCAAAATAAAGCAGCACTGATCGCTATTCCTAATAAAACAATTGTGAAGTATTTGCTTATTGCATTACTGAATGTCTGGAATTTACGGTCATAACGCTTATAGTTGTCGCTATTCCATAAGCTGGTTAAATAGCTTTGCGATACAGGTTTGACAATCTCTAATTCAATTGCTTCCCCTAATTGCCGGCCCCCGGCATATACGATTTCGCCCAGAACCTTTTCTATCGGATTCGATTCACCGGTTACAAAACTAAAATCTATTGATGCATTCCCTTTTAGCAGAATTGCATCAGCCGGAATGATTTCATTATTGCGGATCAGAACCCGATCACCAACTTCCAGATCGGCTATGGCTTTTGGAAATTCCTTTCGGTCCTTAATGTGAGTAACCGCCACCGGAAAATACGAACGGTAATCTCGTTCGAACGATAAATGATAAAATGTGCGATTCTGTATCCATTTTCCTATTAAGATAAAGAAAACCAATCCACATAAGGTGTCAGAGAAACCAGGACCATTGTTGCTGATGATTTCAATTGCCGATCGGATAAATAAAATAAAAATTCCTAATGCTAAAGGAACATCTAAGTTTACTTGTTTGATCTTTAAACTGGTGTACGCAGAAATAAAATAATCTCTTGCGCTATAAAGTAATACGGGCAGCGCAAAACTAAGGTTCAGCCAGTTGAATAAAACTGAATAGTTCTCAATTGTTCCGAATCCGAAATATTCCGGAAGACTAAAAAGCATGACATTTCCGAAGCAAAATCCGGCTACAGCAATCTTGCGAACCAACGTATTTTGATTGACGGATTTTTGTTTCTTTATAACGTCTTGTAACGTGATTACAGGCTTGTAACCAATAATAGTAAGCAATTCAATCAGTTCCTTAAGACTTATATCCTGGTGTTTAAATTTGATTGTTGCTTGTTTTTTTATAAAATCGATTCGGGATTGTACAATCGATGGGTTCAACTTGTACAGATTTTCTAACAGCCAGATGCAGGAACTACAATGGACTGCGGGAATATACAGCGTAATTAATGTATATTCTGAATCCTGGAAGTCAACCAGCTTTTGAATGATCTTTGGTTCATCTAAATAATCAAGCTGTTCAGACTTCTTATTCTGTGTTTTTCCCGGGTGTTCATTGTATTTGTAATAATTATTTAAGTTATTGCTACTTAAAATCGAGTAAACACTTTGACAGCCAAAACAACAGAATTCATGATTATCTGTTTGATATATGTTCGAAAGTACAGGATCGCCGCAATGAAAACATTTAATTTTTTCTGAGACTATCTTTTTCTCCATTTCTGACTTTAAATAGCTTTACTAAATATTTCTGTATCGGGTTTGTTGAACGCTAATCGCTGATCAAATACCACGCAAATATTCCTTAAAAAGGATTTTCCCAAGGATGTTACTTCAAGTCGATCTTCAAATAACCTGATTAACCCATTGTCATCTAAAGGTAATAATTCTTTTATTATATTTCTCATCAAAGGTGTCTTGTTATCCCAGAATGTTTTGCCTTTGCACATGATATCCAAAATATGTCTTCTCAAAATAAGATCTTCAGTGTTATGAATGTGTCCTTTCAATAGGGGTAATCTATTTTCAGCCAGCAGTGCCCTGTACTCTTCAACTTTTTTAACATTTTGAGCAAAGGCATTCCAGGAATCACTAATGGAAGAAACGCCCAGGCCAATCATTAAAGGCGAGAAGCGATCTGTATAACCCATGAAGTTACGATGTAAGGTGCCCTTTTGAGACGCTTCGAATAAAGCATCTTCGGGCAGAGCGAAATGATCCATTCCGATATCGTGGTAGCCGGCGTTCATAATCATTTCCTTTCCCAGTTCATATAGCTGCAGCTTTTCTTCGTCTTTCGGTAAGTCTTTCTCACTATAATGCCTTTGTCCGGGTTTAAGCCAGGGAACATGCGCATAGCTGTAAAAGGAAATGCGATCAGGCTTTAACAAAATAACCTTGTTAACGGTGTCTTCAATCGTTGATAAGGATTGTTTCGGTAATCCATAAATCAGATCAAAGTTGATAGAGGTATAACCAATTTCGTGAGCCTGGCTCATGACGCGGTAAATGTCCTCTTCACTTTGTTTTCTATTGATAATAAATTGTACCAATGGGTCAAAGTCCTGAATTCCTAAACTCAACCTTCGAAAGCCCAATGAATATAAGGTGGTTAAATGTTCTATCGTCGTGTTTGCCGGATGTGCTTCAAATGAGAATTCCGCTTCATCACTCACCTTGGTATCAGATAATATCGTAGTGATTAATAATTTTAAATTTTGAGGCGTAAAAAAGGTTGGCGTACCTCCACCTAAGTGGATATCACCAATAGTTATGTTGCTGCCTAAATGTTGTTTATAAAGTCTCCATTCTTTCAGGACGTCTTCAATATACGGAAGTTCAACCTGATGATTTTTGGTAATCCGGGTATTGCAACCACAATAAGTACATAGGTTTTCGCAAAAAGGGAGATGGATATATAGACTTATTCCTTTTTCTGATGACTCCTGATGCGTGATTTTTATCCTTTCAATCCATTGATCTTCATCCCATTTTTCAGTATCCCAAAACGGAACTGTGGGATAGCTGGTGTATCTGGGAGCTGCTACATTATATTTCCGAATTAATTCTTTCTGTTTTGTGTTCATGTGAGAATAACTAAGAGTTTCCTGAAAGCATTAATAGATGCCTCGGTCAAGTTGCATAATAATTTGCTGTGCTTTTTTTTCTTCACTCAAGCTATTGTGAATATAATTGATAACAATCTTATATTCATGCGCTTTTTGAATGATGTCATTCCCTGGTTTATCGGTCCGACTGATAACCAGTTTAACACCAAGCTCTTTGAGTTTACTAAGTAAATCAAAAGTTAAAGAGCTTATGGAATAAAGGATCACTGCCTCTTTATCAAGTGAAAAAGCAAGCGTGTCTTTATTCAACTCATTTGAGATAAAAGTAAGCTCATGCTTTTTTGCATTTGCCTTCACAAGATGTTCTTTTTCTTGATTCCTTATATTATAAGCGATAGCTTTCATTGTATCAAAACTACGCCTAATTTGCTTACTGAAAATGGAACATGTCAGGGAGAAATGTGATATTGATCACATTATTGAAATTATCTGATTGATCGCAGCGCCTCTATATCAATCACATGAATTGAGTTGCCTTCTTTAACCAATAATTTCTCTTCTTTGAAATCAGCCAGGGTTCGGCTAACGGTTTCGTTGGCCGTACCGGCCATAGAAGCAAGGTCTTCTCTTGAGATACGAATTACACAGGAGTTATCCCGAGGTGATTCCTTAAACTTATCTGCATAGTTTACCAAGGCTTCTGCAATTCTTTTTCGAACGGAATTATAAGCAAAGCTCAAAAGCTTCTCGTTTTTCAATTGGCTATTGTGTGTTAACAGCTGGATGAACTTGAAATTTAAAGCAGGTCTTTTATTCATTAAGTTTTCAAGTTCGGTTTTGTTAATTAATATTAATTCTACTTCTTCGAGTGTTTCGACATTATCAAAGCGTTTTTTATTCATTAAGATGGCTTCGTACCCAAAAAACTCGTTTTCCGAGAAGATACCAGTAGTTAATTCCCTGCCATCCTCATAAAATAAGAAGCTTCTCACTTTTCCCGAATTCACTTTGTATAAATAAAGCGGAGTATCCAGCTCCTGATAGATATTTTGCTTTTTTTTATATGTCTTTTTCCGTCCCAGGGCAGTAAGCTCCTGAAGTAAAGATTCCAAATCTTCAGGCAAAGAAGGGGAAAGGATAGAGGCATGCCTTTTATTGCTGTGTTTGCGCAACCTTGATTCGATGGCGTTCAAAAGCTCCATATCGTCAAAAGGTTTTGTAAGGTAATCATCCGCACCCATATCCATTGCCTTGCGAATATCGGCCCGTTCCGCTTTTGCAGTTAAAAAGATCAACGGAATATTGGCTGTTTCTTCATGTTTTCCCAAAAGATATAACACTCCGTAACCATCTAAAACAGGCATCATAATATCGCATAAGATAATATTGGGTAAATGCTTGATTGCCAGTTCAAATCCTGATTTTCCTTCAGCGGCACTTAAAACAAGGTAACCTGCCATTTCTAAAATTTCGACAATACTTTCCCGAATATCATCATGATCTTCTATGACTAAAACTGTTTTATTATTCTGCTGCATTCTGTTTTATTGATTAAAGATAAGAGTAAAAATTGTTCCTTCGTCGAGTTTGCTTTTCCAGGTTATTTCGCCGTTCATTAAATGGGCATACTGTTTGACAATATTTAATCCCAAACCGGTTCCCGGAATTTTACCTGTATTATTTGCCCTAAAAAAGGGCTCAAGTAAATGCTTTTGGTCAGTTTCCGGTATGCCTATTCCGTTATCTTTCACTTCTATGATGCATTTTCCAGGAGATACATACGTATTAAATTCTATAAAGGTATTTTCTCCTGAATACTTGATTGCATTTGAAATTAAATTTGTGATGGCATTCTTCAATAAATGGGGGTCGAGGCATACCATTCCGGTATTTCCGGTATGTTGATAAACGATATTTTGATTTTGCTTGGTCACCGCCTGCATTTCTTCGGTAATTTCTTCCGAGAATTTTACAAGGTTAAATTCTTTTGGATGAGGTTCAATGTTTCCACCCTCCAGGCGGTCGAGTGACAAGAAGTCGTTTAAAATATTGGTAAGCAGTTCAACAGAGTTTCTGATTTTCAAGGTATGTTTGAAAACACCTTCGAGATCTTGTTTCTCCGCATATTTGTTTATCAGCGAAGCCGAGAGCTGCATTGAACCCAAAGGGGTACGGAACTCATGCGAAGCCATGGAAACGAATTGCGATTTGAGCTGATTTAGTTCTTTTTCTTTTTGGAGGGATTGACTTACGTTATCCCGCGCACTTTCTAACCTTTCAACCATTCGATGAAGGTCGTCAGTTCGTTCCCGAACAATCTCTTCAAGTTCTTCCGTATACTTACGGAGTTTCTCTTCTGCTTCTTTTTGTTTTGTTAAATCCTGAACAAAGCCGGTAAAAATTTTACGGTTTTCATAATTTACTTCGCTTATGGAAAGCCAAAAAGGGAAGGTAGAGCCATCTTTTTTTTGCCCTAATACCTCTCGTCCAATACCAATGATGTTTCTTTTACCAGTTAACAGGTATTTCGCTATGTAATTATCATGCCGGCTTTTATCAGGTTCAGGCATTAAAACACTGATGTTTTTTCCTATTACGTCTTCGCTTGAATAATTGAACAGTTTGAGCGCTCCCGGATTTATGGATTCAATAATACCCGTATCATCAATGGTAATAATCCCTTCATTGGAATTTTCAATGATCGCTTTTAATAATTTTGCACTTTCCATACAGCGTTGAAGAACCGATTAAAAATTGGGTTTAAGTAAATATTTTTCGTAAAATCTGAAGATATGTTCAACAGCTTCTTCAGCTGTATCCACCAATCGGTAAAGATTGAGGTCTTCTTTACTAATATTACCCGCGCTTAACATGGTTTCTTTTATCCAGTCAAATAGTCCGCCATAAAATTCTTTTCCAACCAGGACAATTGGGAACCTGGCAATTTTCCCTGTTTGAATCAGCGTGATGGCTTCAAAAAGCTCATCCATCGTACCAAACCCGCCAGGAAGAACAATGTATCCTTGTGAATATTTCATAAAGATTACTTTTCTTACAAAGAAGTAATTAAACTCAAGCAGTTTGTCCCGGTCAATGTATTGATTGTGAAATTGTTCAAAAGGCAAATCAATATTTAATCCTACTGATTTTCCACCAGCTTCATAGGCACCCTTGTTTGCAGCCTCCATTATTCCCGGGCCACCGCCTGAAATCACGCCATAGCCTTTTTCAGTTAGCAGTCGGGCACAGTCTTCTGCGAGCTTATATGATATGTGATCGCGGGGTGTTCGGGCAGATCCAAAGATTGAAACGCAGGGACCTATTTTAGCCATCTTCTCAAATCCTTCTACAAATTCTGCCATAATTTTGAAAATCTGCCATGAATCAGTGACCTTGATTTCCTGCCATGTTTTATTTTCAAAGGCTTGTCTTATTCTATCTTCTCCTTGTTCTAACATAATTTGTTCTAGAAACGGCTAATTTAATAAATTTAGTTCGGTTTTGTGAGTAAGCAAGCATGGCTAACTTATACGTCAATGTTTTAAGTAGAATTTCTATCTTTGCAGAATGAATTTTTCTTCTAAATTGCTTGAAAATGCAGTGAACGAGTTTAGTCGTTTACCGGGTATCGGGCATAAAAGTGCACTGCGTTTAGTACTACATCTTTTAAATCAATCGGAATCCGATGTCAATCGCTTTAGTGAAACGCTCAATCAATTAAAAAGTAAAATTAAATATTGTTCTGAATGCCATAATATAGCTGATAATGAACGCTGCGAAATTTGCATTTCTCCAAAAAGAGATAAAAGCATTATTTGTGTAGTAGAAGACACCAGGGATGTAATGGCTATTGAAAATACAAATCAATTTCAGGGAGTATACCACGTTTTAGGCGGATTGATTTCACCAATGGATGGAATCGGACCCAATGATTTACGGATTGAACAGCTTCTGGAACGGGTATCAACTGGCGAGGTACAAGAGATTATCCTTGCTTTAAGTGCCACGATGGAAGGTGATACCACCATTTTTTATCTTTATAAAAAGATCAAGGACTTTAATTTAAAAATCAGTACCATTGCACGCGGGATTGCTTTTGGTGGTGAACTTGAATATGTAGATGAAGTAACGTTGGGTCGTTCTATTGTGACCCGTATTCCCTATGAACGCAATATTGCCTAATCATAATAATTTCTGACCATTGAGATCTTTTGAAAATAAGACTGTAATTATTACCGGAGCATCGTCGGGTATAGGTCGTGCTTGTGCTGAAGAATTTGCATCAAAAGGAGCAAATGTTGTACTTGCAGCAAGACAATATCAGGTTTTAGTTGATTTTGGCAGATTGCTCGAGAGCAAATATCAAATCAAGACTCATTCAGTTTTATGTGATGTAAGTAAAGAAGCAGACTGCAAGTCCTTGATTGATCAGACTATTCAGCAATTTAACGGAATTGATATCTTAATCAATAATGCCGGTATTAGTATGCGTGCCTTATTTAAAGATCTTGATTTAAGTGTTCTTAAAAAGTTGATGGATGTTAACTTTTGGGGAACGGTTTACTGCAGCAAATATGCGCTGTCAGCTTTATTAGCCTCCAAGGGTTCACTGGTGGGCATTTCTTCAATAGCCGGCTATCGGGGTCTGCCAGGAAGAACGGGCTATTCGGCCTCAAAATTTGCTATGAACGGTTTTATGGAATCGTTAAGAGTTGAAAACCTTAAAACCGGATTGCATATTATGGTTGCCTGTCCGGGTTTTACTGCGTCCAACATTCGTAATACAGCATTGGATACCAGTGGTGAACAGCATGGGGAGACGAGTATGGATGAAGGTAAAATGATGACAGCAGAAGAGGTAGCTCAGCGCATTTCTGCCGGAATATTAGCTAAAAAAAGGACAATCGTGATGACGCAACAGGGGAAAATGGCTGTTTTAATGAATAAAATATTTCCCGGGTGGGTTGATAAACAGGTCTTTAAGCTTTTTGCTAAAGAAAAGAACCCATTAATTCAATAAATGCAATTTTTAATATAAATTTACTTTTCAATAAAGTATTAACTAATATTCGTTTCAATATGGAAAAACAAGAGATAACCGAATTAATTGAAAAAGAGAATTTATATCAATATAAAGTTATTGATGCTCCTGTTGATCATAGTTTAGATCTCCAATCTAAACTTCAAAACGCGCTTCGTCTGGGCAATGAATTTAAATCGAAAACGAGTATTACATTTATGACGCAAGAAGGTCCGAAGCGAATAGAAACTACCGTTTGGTCATTAACTGATAAATATTTGCAAATCAAGGGTGGAATATTGTTACCCTTAAGTAGTTTAATTGCTATCGATTACTAAATCCTGCATATCTACTGCCACTAATCTGGAAATTCCCTGTTCAATCATCGTCACGCCATAAATAATATCGGTACTTGCTATCGTTCTTTTATTATGTGAGACGATAATAAACTGAGAGCGGTTTGAGAATTTTCTGATTATATTATTGAATTTATCAATATTGGTGTCATCGAGCGGGGCATCTACTTCGTCGAAAATACAAAATGGAGCCGGTTTCAATAGATACAAAGAGAAGAGAAGGGCAGTAGCAGTCAACGTTTTCTCCCCTCCGGATAATTGGTTTATTGAAAGCGGTCTTTTTCCTTTTGGTCGGGCTATGATCTGGATATCTGATTCCAGCGGATTGTCCTGATCTGTTAATAGAATATCGCAGGTATCTTCTTCACTAAAAAGGGATCTGAAAACATCAATAAAGTTTTCCCGCACTTCGTTGAATGCGCCCATAAACTTCTCTTCCGCCGTATCGTCAATCTCTTTGATAGTTTTTAACAAGGCTTCTTTCGCTTCTAGTAAATCTTGCTTTTCCTGTTTAATAAATTGATAACGCTCATCCATCTCTTTAAAAGATTCCATCGCTAAGGGATTTATCGCACCAAAATCATCTAGCTGCTTTTTCAATCGAAGCGTTTTTTCTCTCAATTCCTGTTCGTTTTTCTCCTGAGCTGAGTGATTGTTCAAATCTTCAAACTCTAAGTTGAATTCTACCAGTAAGCGTTCAGAGAGTGCATTTAGGCTTAGCTTAATCTCATTCGCTTTTTCCTTCAGTTCATTCAGGAGTAAATCGGATTGTTCTTTATTGCGTCGTAGATCAGTTACTTTCTTTTCTATGTTATTACTATCCTTCCTTAGCGCATAATACTTTTTCTCGATGTCGTTTAAGCCTCCGATAAGCGAATCCCTTTGTTCGTACATTAATTTTAAATCGCCATCTGAAAGATCAACGTGTTGAACTACTTCCTGCAGTAATATTTTTACCTTTTCAATTTCTTCCTGATGTTGATTGACTCTCTTTTCTATATTGTCTAATTGGATTTCCCGGTATTCTAAGTCTTTTTCTAAACCTGAAATTTTGTTCCTTTGCTGGTGGAAGCTAATATTTTGTTGATTGTATAAAGATGATTGTTCCGAATATAATTCAGAGCTTACTTTGTATTCTTTTTGAAATAGATCAATTTTTTCATTATGCAATTCAACAGCACTTCTTTGAGTCACTAAATCAATATTTTTCTTACTTAAATCGTTCTCAAATTCTTTAATCTTTTGATCGATGCTTTCTTTCTGACTCTGATTGTGTGCAATGAAATTTTGATATTGCTCTTGCTTGGTCTGAACGGATATCAGTTCATTGGTAAGCCGGTTGATTTGAAGGTGAATTTCCTGGATTTGATCTTTACGCAAATTGCTTTTTAAGGATTCTAATTTATTTTTTTCTAACTGGAGATGTGCTTCAAACGATTTCTGGTTTTTTAGCAATTTGTTAATTTCTGCCTGAAGGTTGGCAAGATTTTTTGCCCTACCTATCCGTTTTCCTTCAAATAAGCCAACAGAACCACCCGAAATACTATGGGATTTTTTAATAAACATTCCATGTTTATCCAAAATGACAATCTCCTTATCAGGTAGTTTGTGGTCTTGCAGGGCAGTCTGATTTTCTCTTTCAAAGTACACATCCTTTAATAAATATTGACAAAGAGGCAGGTATTTTTTCTCGACATCAATGATCGTTAAAGCAGGAATCAAGTGATCTTCGTCATGACTTTCTGCGAAACTAACAGGTTCCATTTTATCCAAAACAAAAAAACCAGCTTTGCCTTTTGTTGAATCACAAAGCAACTGGATAGCCGCTAATGCATCGTTTATATTTTCAATAACATAATAGCTCATATAAGGATCCAGGTAGTTTTCTATCGCGACCCGATAATTCTCCTGGCAGTATAGAATATCTGAAAACAGGGGAACATTCGTTTTCCATTTCGGATTCTTCTTAAGAAAGCGGATTGATTCCGGGAAGCCTTCCAGGTTGTCTACTAAAGACTTTGTAAGATTGTATTCATTTTGTCTTGCATCTAATAGCCTGGTTTCCTGGTTGCTCTGTATGGTTAATTCATCAATTCGTTGTTGGGTATCCTTTAACTGATTTTCTAAATTATTTTCTTCCTGAACATAGAAATCATAATCGCTTTGTAGCGTTTCTAAATGGGTTTTCAGTTCCATGACCGTCTTGTCGAAAGCATTTAATTCATTTTCCCGACTTTCATTATCGGCATAGTTCTTCTGACTTTCTTGTTTTAAGGCGTCAATTTGAATTAACAATACTGCATTCGATTTTTCTAATTCATACAGTTTAGTTTGTGCACCATTTTTCTCATTCAATACAGCATCAAGGTCCCTTTTCACTGCCTGTTGCTGATTGTTTAAAATTTCTATCTCCTTACTTTTCCCTTGAAGGTCTTTTTCTGAGACTGTTAATTTTTCCGATTCAATGTATAATTCTTCTCTTACTCTATTTAAACTATACTTTATATGATTGAATTGCTGTTGATCTTGAACCAATTCTTTATTCAGCCGTTCATTTTTCTCATTGAGATTACGCAACTGCTCATTCTTTACCTTCTTCTCTGTTTCGTAATTCTGAATTTTAGAGTTTTCAATATTAAGGACTTTCTGCTGCGTTGTCAGATTCTTTTCTTCGATTAAAATATCTTCTTTGAGTTTTTGAAGAGATAGCTCAAATGCCGATATACTCTTGGCAAACTGATTGTTGTGTTCTTGTTGAGCGTTTTCTTTTTCTTTAATACGATAAAGATCATCTTTAAACCCCTCTATCCTTAAAGAGGCTAAGTTGATACTGCTGGCTTTATATTGATCTTTAAGCCGGTAATAGCGTTCGGTCTTTTTAGCCTGGTATTCTAAACTTTTTAGATTCTTTTCAATCTCCATTAAAAGATCTTCCACCCTGCTTAAATCAAGCTCTGTATCTTTTAAACGATTGAGCGTCTGTTTCTTTCTGACCTTGTATTTTGATATACCGGAAGCTTCCTCAAACAACGTTCTTCTTGAATTCTCTTTATTATTAATGATTTCATCAACCATTTTCAACTCAATAATGGCATAAGAATCCGATCCGATACCCGTATCTAAAAATAGATCGGTGATGTCTTTTAATCTGCATTGAACATCGTTTAACCGGTATTCACTTTCACCGCTGCGGTATAACTTACGAGTAATTGTTACTTGCGAAAACGAAGTCGGCAATACATTATTTGTATTATTAAACGATAGGGACACTTCTGCCAGCTGCGCAGCTTTTCTTGTTTTCGTTCCGTTGAAGATAATATTCTCCATCTTTTCCGAGCGAAGATTTTTTGTGCTTTGCTCTCCCAATACCCACCGTATTGCATCAACTACATTTGATTTTCCACAGCCATTGGGACCCACAATCGCTGTCACCCCATTGTTGAAGTGGATTGTAGTTTTATCTCCGAAACTTTTGAAGCCCTTTATATCAAGTCGGGTTAGCTGCATTTAAGAATGAATAGGTAGAATTTGAGAGCGAATTTAATAAAATATTGTATCTTTAAAACATGGACGCTCTTATTCCCATTCTCTTAACTATTGGTTTCTTTATTTTTCAGGCTTATGTTGGCTATAAAAAGGAACAGGAAAAAGCCGCCAAGCGAAATCCTGGCAGGCCGAATACAATGCCTGCGCCTTCTAAAACGGAGCATCCTAAAAAACGTGATTGGCTAGAAGAGCTGCTGCAGCCTCAATCGCAAAGTGAAAAACCGGTATACCAACCGGAAAAAACGTATATTGAACCTGTAAAGCAGGCAGAGCAGAAATATGTTGAGCCGCACTATGAAACGTTTTATAAACCAGAAAAATACGTTCCGGCAGAAAAACCTGCAAGCTTGTTAGCTGAATACAGAAGCTTATCTACTTACGACGAAGATGAGGTCTTGAAAAAAGCAAGAACACTAAGAAACGATAAGAGGTCTGCAATCAAAAGGCTGGAAACAAAAGCTCTTCAGGAACAAGATATCGAAAGAGAAAAGAATCTCATCCATTTTGATTTACAAGAAGCGATTATCATAAATGCAATTCTTGAACGTCCCTATAAATAATTATTTAGTTAGTTTAAATTGATCTGCATCTGCCAGGAAGGGAAATTTTTCCCTGTTCTCAACCAGATCCCTAGGGTAAATTGTAAAGGTATATAAATCCTCGTTTTCAGGTTTATAATAGACTACTTCTCCGGAAGGGGATATGCACATTGAACCTCCTGAGTGATAAATTTCATTTCCATCATAACCAACGCGGTTAACACCAATTACAAAAGCCTGATTTTCAATTGCTCTTGCAGGAATTAATTTCTGCCAATGTTCAATTCTGGAATCCGGCCAACTAGCGATGTATAATAAGATATCATACTGCATATCGAGATTACGTGACCAGGCAGGAAATCGAAGGTCATAGCAAATCAAAGGGCGGATTTTCCAGCCTTTAAGTTCAACTACAACTTGTTCGATGCCGGGAGTAAACAATTCATGTTCTTTACTTAAGCTAAACAAATGATGCTTATCGTACTTTTCATACGTTCCATCCGGATGCATCCAAATTAAACGATTATAATAACGGGAATCTTCTTTAATGATTAAGCTGCCCACGACAACGCAGCTATATTTTTTGGCATGGCTTTCCATCCATTGCATGGTTGTACCACCCATTTCTTCCGAACATTTTTCTACATTCATTGTGTAGCCGGTGTTGAACATTTCCGGCAAAATGATTATATCAGTAGATGTGCGTAAGGATGACAATCGTAAAGACAGATTGCTTAGGTTCTTTTCTGTGCTTTCCCAGAATAAATAAGCTTGAAATGTGGTTACTTTTAATGGCTCCATGAAGTAAATATAGTGGCATATTTTTCGAAAACCTAATTATTATAGCTTTAATCGAAGAATCATTTCCTGATTCATTATATCTTTTATTTTTATGATTATGAAAGTTTCAGAAAATATACTTCAATTTATTTGGAAATACAGACTTTTCAAACAAGCAGAATTGCATACGCTATCGGGGAAGAAACTGCAGATTATAAAAGTGGGGCGGCATAATTTTGATGAAGGGCCAGACTTCGAAAATGCACTGATTCGAATTGACGGTATCGAGTGGGTGGGAAATGTGGAAATCCATACATATTCATCTGAATGGAATAAACACAAGCATCAGTGCAATTCCAATTATAATAATGTCATATTACATGTGGTAGATAAGTATGATCTGGAAATTAAAAGAGAAGATGGGACCGTTCCGGAAACATTGGAGCTGTGGCCGCTGATTGATCCGTCTATTATAGAAAGGTATGAATTGATGCTAAGCAGCCTGCATTGGATTCCCTGTGAGAAATTAATTCATACAGTCGATTCTTTTTATATTCACCAATGGCTCAATCGTGTATTATTTGAAAGATTGGTTTCCAAATCATCCTATGTATTTAAATTATTAGAAGAATGTCAAGGCAATTGGGAGGAGGTTTCTTTCATATTAATTGCCCGTAATTTTGGTTTCTATGTAAACGCTGATGCTTTTGAACAATTGGTCAGATCATTTCCATCCAACTTAATAAGTAAATATAAAAATGATTCGGTAAAGATTGAAGCATTGATATTCGGGCAGGCAGGTATGCTGGAAGGGCAAGAATTTGAAGAGGACTATCCGCAATACCTCCAAAAGGAATATAGATATCTCCGAAAGGCTCATTTGCTTAAACCAATAGAAAATACGAACTGGAAATTTCTACGTATGAGACCCGGAAGCTTTCCCAGTATCCGACTGGCACAGTTTGCATCCTTTTGTTTTATAATAAATCATTTTTTTGCTAAGATTATTGAAACAGAAAGCCTAAATTTGTGGAAAATACGATTTAAAAGCCTGAATGTTAATGCGTATTGGTCTACACATTATCATTTTAGAAAGTTGACTGACAAACACAGTACGAAATTGGGCGAAGGGGCTATTGATCTTATTTTAATTAATACCATCGTCGTTTTGTTGTTTTCCTATGGAAAATACATGAACAATGAAAGTTATATTGATCGTAGTATTTTATTTTTGGAAAGTATAAAATCTGAAAGTAATCACATTGTCAGACAATATAAGGGGCTCGGAATAGGTATTAAAACAGCAGCGGACACACAAGCTTTAAAGCAACTAAAAACAATTTATTGCGATAAAAAGCGTTGCTTATCTTGTGAAATAGGTTCACAAATTATTAAACAAAATGTAAAAAGATGCAAAGCTTAATGATATTTTTAGAGAAACGTTCGTTTGGAGTGTGTTCATATTTAGCTGAACGCTTCGGCATTTCACTCTCTAAGGTCCGATTGTTTTTTATATACAGCTCTTTCTTAGCCGTTGGTTTTCCAATTATTTTTTATCTTTTGGCTGGAATTGTATTGGACGTAAGAAATTACATTAAACGTACGCGCGACAGCCTTTTCGAATATTAGGCCATTAATATTTTTGCAATTTCATGATGCCCTTTTGCAGCTGCCAGGTCTGATGGAGTTTGCCCGTTATCATTCTTTATATGAACATACGCTCCATTCTCCAAAAGGGAAATTAACATTTCAATATTTCCATTTTCAGCTGCTGCATGCAGCGGAGTTAAATTTCCTAACTGTCTGATATTTACTTCTGCTCCGGCTTCAATCAGAAGTTTAGCGATTCCATCAAAATTTGAACTAATAGCTGTAAATAATGGATTTACCTGATATCCGTTATTTGATGTTTGATCCGGATTTGCACCTTTTAACAGGAGATACCGTACAATATCTTCATTTCCAAAATGGCAGGCCATCCCCAATGCTGTAAAGCCATGATCAGAATAAGATGATAGAAGAGAAGGGTTGTCTTCTATCAGTTCAGACACTTCTTTGATCAACCCAACGGCAGCAGCCTCGTAAATGTCTATTTTCGGAATATGTTTTAAAAGAACTTTGATGAGTTGCGGCTTGTTATAATAGCAAGCTAATAAAAGCGGGGAGATATCGTGACTTGTTTTTTGCTTGCTTAAACTTGGATTATTATGCAGTAAATTATCCATTGCAATTGCATCACCTGACTCTATACATTCTTCCAATAAGCTCAGACTCATAATCTTTAAATTCTTGTTATCTTAATTAAATGAGGTATTCAATTATACAAAAATATAGAAACAAAATTATAAACTTTTAAATATTTAATTGAAAGCTGACCACAAAATGCGGATAGACACAATTAATAATGCAACAGCTAAACACTGAATAATAATTTTTCCTTTAATAAGAGTAGAAAATTTTGCACCTATTGGTGCACCGGCTATAACCCCAATACCAAGCCATAAAACCTGGTAGTAGCCTTCCTGAAGGTCACCCTTAAAATAATGTACGATGCTGCCGCTTAAGCCCATTAAACTTAATACAAAATGCGAAGTTGCGGTAGCAATGTGGATTGGGAAATTCAAAAGGTTAACCATGGCCGGTACGTGTATAATACCACCGCCTATTCCCAATAAACTCGACGCAAAACCAACAAAAAAGCTTAGAATGATTCCTAAAAGTAAATTATAACGATAAATGTGCCTGACTCCATCAATGTCTATGATGTATCTTGCCATTCTCCAGAAAGTCTTTTTTTCTTTTCCTTCTTTTTTAGGAATACTCTTAGTTGGTTTAATAATTAATACAATGGCCAGAATTAAGATAATGATCCCAAAAATTAAATTAAATGTTTTTCTTGGAATATAGGATGTTGACAGAGCACCCAAAATAGAGCCGGGAAGCGTGGTTATACAAAATAGCCAGGCAGATTTATAATCAATTCGCTTTTTGAATGCATAAGCTATTGATCCTGAAGTTGCATTTAAAAAAACCACCGCTAAAGAGATACTTGTTATTATTTGAGGATCTTTGTCAGGGTAGAGTAACAGAAGTATTGGAACCAGAATAAAGCCACCGCCAGCACCCACCATCGTTCCAAATGTTCCAACTATCAATCCTAAAAGTATTAATAAAAGGGCTGTCATATGATAACAAAACTAAGTAATTTTGTTATAGCTTTGAATTTATTTATCATTTTATGGAGAAAAAGAAAATTGTAGTTGCGGTAACCGGTGCAAGTGGATCCATTTATGCGAAGGTCCTGTTTGATAGATTAATTCAATTAAAAGATCAATTGTCGGATGTAGGAGTAGTCATGTCTGATAATGCCAAAGCCGTATGGGAATTGGAACTTGATAATTCTGGTTATAAGGACTACCCGTTTGTTTTTTATAAAAAAAACGATTTTTTCGCTCCTTTTGCTTCAGGTTCTGCCGGTTATGAAAGTCTGATTGTTTGTCCCTGTTCCATGGGAACAATCGGTAGAATTGCAAATGGGATTTCCAATGACCTGGTTAGCAGAGCCGCAGACGTGATGTTAAAAGAAAATCGAAAGTTGATTTTGGTGGCTCGTGAAACTCCTTATAATCTTATTCATTTGCAAAATATGAAGTTGATTACGGAAGCAGGTGGAATCATTTGTCCGGCGAGTCCATCTTTTTATAGCCTGCCTAAGAGTTTTGAAGAACTTGCAGCGACCGTCGTTGACCGTGCTTTGCAATTGGCAGGATTTTCACTCGATAGCTATCGGTGGGGAGAGCAATAAAAAAGGAAGACGGTTTAACCGCCTCCCTTAGTTAAATTTGTTAAATGATTAATGATTGTGTTCTGCATCAGTTGCAGTAACGTGAAGTTCCACTTTTATATTTAAATCGTCTGCGCCACCTGCCTGTACATAGTTTTTACTATTCCATGCCTGAGCAGCAGCATGATTTTTATTTAAACCATGACGTAGTATAATATTAAAATCGAATGCTGAATCAGCATGATCCAATACACTTAAAATACCTTGTAAACCAATGTTTGCATCTTCATATTTATAATCAAATACACCATCAGGAGCACCTAAAAAGAAAAACTGATGAGCGTCTGCTTCATCAATGATTTCCTGATTGATATTTTCACCGTTGAAAAGCAAATTAATTTTCATGCGGTAAGATTCTCCTTCAGTAATATGAACATGCTTCGGCGTAGGAACACCTTCTTTTGTGAAGTTGATTGTAGTTTCTTCTTCAGAAGCTACAAATTGATCACCTACAATTTCTCCATGCTGTAATACAATTTGAACTGCATTGTATTCTTCCTGGTCTACTTCAGGAATTGGGTCATTTTTTGAACATGATGAAAAGCTGATTACAAATAAGAGAGCAATTGCTAAAACTGATAATAATTGATTTTTTTTCATTTGAATAGTTTTTAAAAATTATGGAAATTAAAAGTTATAAGATAGTCGAAGGGTAATATTTCTTCCCAAATCATGAGCGTAGTATCGGAAACGGTTCATGTATTCTTTATAGGAAGTATTGAGTATGTTATTGGCTGATACAGTTAATCCAACAGACTTGGAGTCGATATTGAATTTTGTTCCTCCACTTAGGTTTAACAAACTGTACGTTGGCGGAGCTTCTGCAAAATCCGTTTCCTGATTATATCTGGTTTGTTTGAAAACCGTAGAATATTGAATTTGCAAAAATGATTCTGTAAAGTCCTTGTTCTTTGTGACCAAACTGTAACGAAGCCGGTTATCCAAACGATTGGATGGAATCATCGGTAAATTAGCATCCTGTTCCGTATCATTTGCCCTCAATAATGAGCCTTTAATTAAATACTCAAGACCATAAGGCAGGAGATAGGATGCTGAAACATCTGCGCCTAAAAACAAGGCATTGGTTTGTTTATAGTTGAAGACCGGAAATGCACCTCGTAAACTTTCCTGTACTTCGCCGGTTGGGTCTAAGTAAATATAATTATTCAAGTAATGCGCATAGGCACTCACTTCAATATTAAGTTTGTTTTTTTCAAAATGCAATGTATTGATCCATTTATAACCCTGTTCGCTTTCAAGATTTTCATCTCCTACTTCAATAGAAGCAGACCCATGATGTAAACCATTGCTATAAAGTTCGTTTACTGTCGGTGGGCGCCATGATAATCCGATATTGCTACGCAGATCCCAATGCGGTTTCGGCCTCCATACTGCACCTAAAGATCCGGAGACATTATGGAAATCTTGTTTTCCACCATATAGTTCCTGGTTTCTGTAACCTGCGGCATCAAGTGTTTTAAAATCATAGCGAACGCCAGCTTCCAATTCATATTTTTCACGTACCAACCGTTCGATCACAAATGCCCCCAGACCAAAACTATCATAATTTGGGATAAGAGGGGTAGCCTGTGTACCCGGAATGCTGTTGTTAACGATTGCAGTCGAGTTTATACCCAGAACGGTTCGCAAGCTTTTTGCATTTATCTTATCATAGGTTAAATCGAGGCTATGCGAATTCAGAACTAAATCGAGCGCAGGTATAGCGCTTCTTTCCCCGCGGCGGATATCGTATTCCTGTCGCGCATTTCTCTGAAAACCATATTGAAAATCTAACTGTCCGCCTTGTTTTAAATCTTTATGGATTTTTAGCTTAATCAAATCATGTGTAACAGATTGCCTTGGAACGTCGATGTCATAAGTGAATTCACCATCAGTAAATGGCCTTCCATTTTCAATTGCCGCCTTCAAATCCTCGATAGAACCAATATGTGCTCCTTCAAAAATTCCCAGATCGGTATTGAAATGACTGTAGTATACATCAAAATTTGCGGCTGTGGTACGATAGGAAAGAGCTGCAGAATAGTTTTTTTCTTTGACAGCGGTATTGTTTAAGTAATAATCAGCTGTTTTCAGATTACCACCTTGTTTAAATGTACCTTGAGCACGCCATGATAATCCGGGTATACCTTTGACACTGCTTTCAAGCATAGCTGAGGCGGTTCCTGTTCTGCCGTTGCTGCTTCCTACAAGATCCAAAGCACCACTTAAATCTGAATTAATAGGCAAAGGAGCAGGGTCAACCAGAATCACACCACCTATAGCTTCAGCACCATATCTTACGGATTCGGCACCTTTGATTACGGTGATTTTTGAAGCAACAAATGGATCTATTTCAGGAGCATGCTCAGCTCCCCATTGCTGACCTTCTTGTTTTATACCATTGTTAACCATCAACACCCTGTTGCTATGCATTCCATGAATAACCGGCTTTGCAATTGTTGCGCCGGTTTGCATCATCGTTACTCCCGGAACATTCTGCAGGATTTCTGCTATAACGGCACCTTTTGATTCAGCCAATTCACTTTTACTAAGTGTGCTGGATGTTGCAGTGGTTTTTATAGCAGTTGAATGACCAATAACCTCTACATCATGCAAAACGATATCTTCATGTTCCAGAAAGATATCCTGGCTTTGATTTTTTGTCAGCTTGATTTTAGTTTCTGTGTTCTCAAAACCCAGGGCACTTATTTGCAAGGTGTAACTGCCAGGGCACAGTTTTTCAAAATTAAAGAAACCATGACCATCAGACTGCGTATTTAAGTTGCCTTGGAGTAAATGGATTGTTGAACCAGCTAACGGTAATTTGGTATCAGCATCAAGTATTCTGCCTTTTAATGTGAAATTGCAATCGGATTGAGCATATGTGAAAAATGGAAATAACAAAATAAAAAACAGAAAGTACTTTCTTAGGAACTGCATTGATAAAAGATTAAATAAAATAGATGTATTTCTTTTCCATGGATTTATAGTCCAACCAATGGAAACACAAAGGAATATGCAATTCTGTTTATTTAATAAACAAAAAGTGCATGAAGATCGGGAGTTTAAACAATAGGAGGGCCCCTATTGGTATATTCATCATGAGGAGTATAGGGCAGTTGCACAATATCCTCAATAATGGAAGAAGTAATATCTTTCGAAAAGACCGTTAAAACAAGCACTGAACCAAGCAGCGCCGGCTCTGAACGGTTCGTATGAAGGTAATCGCAAATGACACATTTTGCAACAAATGCATCTACTTGGGCATTTGGAGATTTATGAGAATGGAATGTACTATGATGCGATTGGTGATTTATTAACACAGTTTGCACATATGCTAAAGTAAACACCATCAAGAATGCAATAAACTTATGTATTAGATATTTTCTTGACATTTCTTATAATACTCCTGCAAATATCAATTAAATTAAACTAAGTTGCAAATAGAATTTATCTTAATTTTTAAGGTCTTGGGTGAAAGGATGTTATTACCGATTGCAGATAAGCTTTATCAAGATGCGTATAAATTTCCGTGGTAGTTATGCTTTCATGGCCGAGCATTTCCTGAACAGCACGTAGATCAGCACCACCTTCAATTAAATGTGTGGCAAATGAATGGCGAAAGGTGTGAGGGCTAACGATCTTTTTAATCGTTGTTTTGCTGACAAGGTTCTTTACAATCAGAAAGATCATGACCCGTGTTAAAGGTTTTCCTCTGCGGTTTAGAAATACAAAATCTTCCGAGCCGGGCTTAATTGCCTGATGAGTACGTATTTCATTTAAGTAAAGATCGATCATCTTGATGGCCTGACCTCCAATTGGAACCAAGCGTTCCTTGCTGCCCTTGCCTACGACTTTTATAAACTCAACCTCAAAAAACAGATTTGATATTTTCAGGTTGATAAGTTCGCTTACCCGTAAACCACAACCATATAATGTTTCTATAATGGCTTTATTTCGCATACCTTCAGCTTGCGAAAGATCAATGGCACTGATGATTTCTTCTATTTCATTTAAATTAAGAAAGTCCGGAAGCTTTCTGCTCAAGCGTGGTGTTTCGATTAGCTCTGCTGGGTTTTTTGTAATCTCCCCTTCAATTGCTAAATATATATAAAAGGCTTTCACACCTGACAAGATCCTCGCCTGGGAGGTTGTGGAAACTCCTAAATCATTCAGCCAAACCAAGAACAGTTGAATATGCTGTGTGTCAATTTTTGTCGGATTGCTTATATTTTGTGTTAAACTAAAAGAAAAGAGTTTTTCCACATCCAAAATGTAAGCCAGAATGGAATTGTTGGCTAACGATCTTTCGAGCTGCAAATATTGTTTGAAACCATTAATTGAGTCTTTCCAATCCATAAACCTTTACAAATTAACGGATAAACTTTAAAAGAATTGTTGTAAAAATAGTTGCAGCAAGATGATGAAGACATTATGTGCTTGTGACTTAGCAGAAAAGAATCGAATTCCGGCAGTATGACCGTCTTAGTGCCTTTTAAAAACAAATCATTTTGATGAAAATAATTTTGGAGATATTGATTTATTGTTTAGTTTTGCAGTCCAATATCACGGTGGTTGTAGCTCAGTTGGTTAGAGCATCGGTTTGTGGTACCGAGGGTCGTGGGTTCGAGCCCCATCATCCACCCAAGTTTGAAAGCAGTCTGAAAAGACTGCTTTTTTTGTTTCATTTGTTCCCGAAAGATATTTATTTTCATTATTTTGTATATATTAAATAGCGAATTATTATGGATCAGTGCAAAAAGTTGTGGAGCAGAAGAAAAATTACGCATAGATATTGGTTAGTCTGAACAAAAAATACTTCACATCGCGCACGCCCCTTAAATTTGATCGAAAAGCTTTTACTT
>Ga0160468_100143_pt1 | contig 66884 bp, 68 predicted proteins | sample HID1972K_E11MG_FD_108234 | JGI IMG/M metagenome (GOLD analysis project Ga0160468, IMG submission 108234) | Enriched pill bug-associated microbial communities from UW Madison campus, WI, USA - HID1972K_E11 MG | ecosystem: Host-associated > Arthropoda: Insects > Digestive system > Unclassified ... | reverse complement strand
GAACCGCCGGATACCTCGTGGGTAACTGGCTTTACACGCACCCGTATAATGGCCGTACAACGTTCATTATACCTTCATTGGTTTGCCGTCTTTTGGCGGTTTTAACATAAACGGACTATCAATCCGGTTCATGAGCGATCAAAACGTGTCATTAGCTATCAATGTGTGTCACCACCGATCAATTCTTCTCAAAGTTTGTTCGCTGCCAAAAAAGCCTGAATCTTTGCATTCGGTTTTGGATTTATTCGTTCTTTGAAATTTTGTGTCACTGGTTTTTTATCAATGAGCAGGCCTTTGCGGATTTCATTTTCAGAAATTCGCGAGAAGCGAATGATAAAAACTACCTAGGAAGAAGTAAAAAGATTTTAAGAAAAATCGCAGGAACCTATAAGTTACAAACAAGGGTAGAAGGAGTGTTAAATTAAGCCAAAATAATTAACGTCAAAATAAAGGAATGTTTATGTAAGTGTAGCGATCTGTTTTTTTATTCGTTTTGAAAAGAAAGTAAGTAGTTGCTATGATTAAATAATTAGGGGTTTAAAACAGGTAAAAAATAATTTATGGTGTTTTGGGTTATTAATCCGATTTTTGGTAATTATTAAATCTTGAACGGTATACCAATTTCATTTGTGAGCAGTCCTGTTGTAAATTCTAAAGATCAACAAGTACCTAATCTTCTTTGGGCAATTTATGCTTGTGCTAAAGATAACGATGAACGTGCGAAAGAATTGATTTACCGAAAGATGTATGGGTACGTTACAGCGGTCGTATGTCGTTATATAAAAAACACCTACGATACCGAAGAACTGGTAAATGAATCTTTTATAAAAGCGTTTCGGGCGATTCATACATTTAATTACGCTGACAGGGAAGAAGATAAAATCGAAAAGTTTTTTTATGGATGGATTGGGCGGATTGCAGCAAATTTATCAATAGATCATTTGAGATCAAGAAAACATTTTCAGGCCCAGGATGATTGGGCAGAAGAAGAGTTGAAGTTAATCCCGGTTTCTCCTTCTGATGAATTGGAGGTTCAGGATATACTAAAACTTTTAGATCAGCTACCCGAGATTCAAAGAACCATATTTAATTTGTATGAAGTAGAGGGTTTCTCACATGAGGAGATTTCAACACAATTGAAAATTCCTGAAAGCACTTCAAGAACGTATTTGACTCGCGGGAAGCAAAAACTACGATTGCTATATAAGCAACTAATGGAAATGAATAAAAAGAATTAATTGGGGATATAATGAAACCTGATAAAAATAAAGATATAATTGAACGTATGGCCGAAGTGTTGCGCAAGCATTCTCTTCCTTATGAGGAGGGTGCATGGGAACGTTTCAAGGAGTTTGAGAAAACAAAAAGAAAAAAAGTTGTTTTATGGCCATACTTCACGGGTGCTGCCGCTGTGCTTCTGCTGGCTATTACGTTGTTTTTAAATGACAAAGGGATAGTAGGTCATAATGAGCCAACACGTATTGCTAAAGTAGAGGTTCCAATAGAAAAAGAGAGTTTAGAAAATAAAAAAATAGAAAAATTAGTGTCAAGTGAAAAGTCGGTTAATTCTTCAGATGAAATACGTAACAGGAAGTTGACAGCAAATAATTTAGCAGCTAAAAGCAATCTCATTAATCAGGATCAATCTAACAACTCGGTAACGACAAGTGAACATTTTTTAACAACTTCAAGACAACTTAATGTAAATCAGGCTTCTTTAGGTCAACAAACTGAGATAGAACAAGGGGATTTAGCCGCGCCCTCTTTAAAGGATGAACCTATTTCAAAGATTGTCGAAAATCCATTGGCCGTAACTCAGACAAAGAAAGACAAAGCACCTTTTACTGATGATTTTTTTAATGACAAGGCCTATGCAGAAAGTGCTGCAATGGACAATAATTCATCCGATGTTCTAAACAAATGGAACTTTAGTATAGAAGTTTCTCCAAATATTAAGGAGAAGAATGTGAATTTTGGCGGTGGGCTTGCAGTTGCTTACAATTTGAATAAAAGAATTTCCATTAGTTCTGGTATCTCCTATATGCAACTCGATGCTCAGCGTGGCCCAAATCAGCTTGATATTCCGGCTGAGTTTTCAAAAGCCAGTTTAAGTAGCTATAATTATAACAAATCGTTGAATGCTGTAAATACTTCTTTGGTAGGTTTGGATATACCGGTGAACGTGAAGTTTAATTTAAATAATAACATGTATGCCAGTGCCGGTGTGTCTGTTTTTAGTGTTTTAAATGAATCTCGTCATAATGAGTTTGAGGAGCACGTTGCGGTTCTGGCTTACAGTAGTCCGAATAGTATTTCTGTTAGTGCTCCTGAGCCTCTAATGCGAACAGTTTATACGAAGGAGACAAGTGAAAATACGCCTTATCAAGGCAAGAACTTTACAGGTTTCTTTAACTTTTCTGTCGGTTATAAATTACCATTCTTACAAAAGTTAAATTTGGCCGTTGAACCATATTTAAAAATTCCGGTGGGTAGTCTTTCGGAAGAAGATATGGATTTGAGTAATGGTGGATTAAAAATCATTACAAGTTTTTAATCCACCAATTTAATTAGTCTTTATAGCTCACTTTCATATTCTGGAACATAAATGCCCATTTATCAGCTGCTTCCTGAATGATTTTATCTGTTGGTTTTCCCGCACCATGACCTGCATTTGTTTCAATGCGGATCAGAACAGGGTTATCACCTTTATTGTATTCTTGTAAGCGTGCTGCAAATTTGAATGAGTGTGCAGGAACTACACGGTCATCGTGATCTGCAGTCGTAACCATTGTAGCCGGATATGAAGTACCTTCTTTCAGTGCATGATACGGAGAATATTTAATCAGGTAATCAAACATCTCTTTTGAATCATCTGCTGTGCCATAATCAAATGACCAGCCTGCTCCGGCAGTAAATTTATGATATCTAAGCATATCAAGAACTCCTACCGCTGGCAAAGCAACTTTAAAGAGCTCGGGTCTTTGCGTCATGGCTGCCCCAACTAATAATCCTCCATTTGAACCACCCGAAATTCCTAATTTCTCAGAAGAAGTATATTTGTTATCGATTAAGTATTCCGCAGCAGCGATAAAATCATCAAAAACATTTTGTTTTTGCATTTTAGTACCTGCAACATGCCACTTTTCACCATATTCACCACCACCTCTTAAATTGGCAACGGCATAAATTCCTCCTTGTTCTAATAATATAATATTGGACGTGCTAAACGCAGGTGAAAGACTAATGTTAAAACCGCCGTAACCATATAGAAGAGTAGGATTATTACCATTTAATTCAATACCTTTTTTATAGGTAATAATCATTGGGACTTTAGTTCCATCTTTTGATGTATAAAAAACCTGCTCTGAAGTATATAAAGAAGGATCGAAATCAACACCAGCTTTTTTGTATTCCTTTGATTCCCCGGATGCGATATCGTATTTGAAAATAGAAGGCGGGTATACATACGATGTAAAACTATAATAAAGATCTTTATCGTCTTTTTTTGCTGTAAAGCCAGAAGCTGTTCCTACGGCAGGAAGTTCAATACTGCGCTCTAACTTTCCGTTATAATCATATTGCTGAACAAGTGAGGTTGCATCTTTTAAATAATTTGCAAATAGTTTTCCTCCTCCGGTTCCAATATTCAGGACGTTTTCAGTTTCTGGTATAACGTCTTTCCAGTTTTTCGGATCCAGACTATTGATATCGGTGCTTACTACCCGGTAATTAGGTGCATTTAAATTTGTATAAATAAAGAGTTTATCGCCTTGGCTGTCAATAATGTCATACTCCTTCTCAAAGTTGTTTACAATGTTCACAATCGGAGAATTTGCTTTGGATAGATCCTGGATATACAGCTCGTTTCCACTTGTCGTATTTGCAGCAGAGATTACTAAGAAACGTTCGTCTTCTGTCAATCCTGCGCCAATATAACGGCGTTTAGTTTTATCACCTCCAAAAACCAATTGATCATCTGTCTGCGAGGTGCCTAATTTATGAAAGTAAAGTTTATGATATTGAGTTAAACCCGATAAGGCACTTCCTTCTTTTGGTTTATCATAGCTGCTATAATAGAAGCCTTCATTGCCCTTCCAGGCCAGGCCAGTGAACTTTAGATCTAACAGGGTATCACCGACAATCTTATTTTCTGCTGTTTGAAGCACAATTACCTTTCTCCAGTCAGATCCTCCTTCGGAGATTTGATAGGCTGCCAGGCTTCCGTCTTTTGAAAATGAAATTCCTGCCAGAGAGGTAGTTCCATCAGACGAAAATTTATTCGGATCCAAAAATACTTCAGGTTCTCCTTCATCTTTTTGACGATAAAGAACATATTGGTTCTGTAATCCGTCATTTTTATAGAAATAAGTATAATCACCTTCTTTAAAGGGTGCAGAAAACTTTTCATAATTCCATAGTTTTTCTAAACGTTTCTTTATCGCATCCCGAAAAGGTATTTGTGATAAATAGTTTTCAGTAACCTTGTTTTCTTCTCCAACCCAGGCTTTGGTATCATCGGCCATATCATCCTCTAGCCAGCGATAGGGGTCGGTAACCTTTGTTCCAAAGAAATTATCTGTTGTTTCTCCTTTTTTTGTTTTCGGGTAAGGCATTAATGTCATGTTTTCCACAGGATCTATGATCGTTTGAGTTTGTTTTTGTTCGCCGCCACATGCTGCAAGCAGAATGGAGCAAGCTAAAATTGGTGTAATTGTTTTCATATATATAATTGCTTAATGTACAAAACTAAATGAATATCTTGAATTGCAAAAAAACAGCATCTTTTTGTATGTTTGCTTTCATGAAAAAAGTTAAAAAACTTTACTTCGCATCCGATTTCCATTTAGGGGTTCCATCCTATGAAACGAGCTTAAAAAGAGAAAAACGTATCATTGATTGGCTGGATTATATTAAAGACGATGCTGAAGAAATTTTTTTAATGGGTGATATTTTTGACTTTTGGTTTGAGTATAAACATGTGATTCCAAAAGGTTATATCCGATTTTTAGCAAAGCTTGCCGAATTAACAGATCATGGCATCAAGCTGACTTTTTTTAAAGGAAACCACGATATGTGGATGTTTGGATATTTAGAAAAGGAAATTGGAGTTCGGATTATTTCAAATGAGCTTATCCTGGAAAGAAATGGAAAACGCTTTTATTTACATCACGGAGATGGTTTAGGCCCTGGTGACAAGAAATATAAATTATTAAAAAAGATTTTTAGAAGCAAGACCTGTCAGTGGTTGTTCTCGTGGATACATCCAAACATCGGGATGGCAATTGCAGAAAAATGGTCAAAGCATAGTCGTATTGCGAATGGCCAACTTGAAGAGTTTAAGGATGAAAGTAAAGAATGGTTAGTCACCTTCTCAAAAGAGATGTTAACGAAGAAACATTTCGATTATTTTGTATTTGGCCACCGGCATTTGCCCTTATCCATTGATCTCGGAGATAAAAGCCATTATATAAACTTAGGAGAATGGATGAACTACAATAGCTATGGCGTTTTTGATGGTAATACCTTGGAACTTAACTATTGGGATAAATAAATAGGGCATTTTTAATTAATGCTATGCACCAGTATACTATAGCCAAATTTTTCCTCTTCAACTGTTGATTCGACTAATCCCTTTGCCCAGATGGTATAAATCTTACCATCCTCAACCGTTAAATCAAAGGGTTCGTTAGCTGCATCGCCATCGTGTGACTCAATAATAGCGTTGTAGTCACCTGCTTTTAGTTCTTGAAATCCGGTATATTCTCTAAATTTTTTATTGCTGGCCAGTATGTTATCATCATCGATTTTAAAATCGAGTGCTGGCGCATCAGGACTTAAATTAATAAAACGAATTTTTGCATTTCCAGGAGTAGTTGGCGATAAATCGTCTTCAACCATCAGCGAGCCTAAGGCATTTTTGTTACCACTTATAAATAAGCTATAATAGTTCCCTTGCATTAGTCTCAATTCAAGTTCATACAAAGGTAAATTTAAGTTACCTGCTTCGTAAATACGTGCCATGCGCGAACCAGAGAAAGCTGCAAAATAGGGAATTTTTTTATCCGGGTATGAAAATTCCTGCACACGTTGATTGTCTAAAACAAATTCAAGCGTAGGTGAATTCGGAGAAGCATTAATTACTGTAATTGCAGAAACAATGGAGCTGGCATCGGGCCCGGATTTTTTTAAACATGAACTCAATAAAAAGGGGACGATAAGTATAAATACAATTCGATATACGCTGCTTAAATTATTATGATAGTGAATTTTCATGAATCAAGGGTAATCTAATTAAATAATATATTCTTATTCTTTACTGTTCTTATGATAACGTTCTATCCAATAATCATGCTACATATTTATTGAATAAATTGTGTCAGCGAATGATCCTTTGATTAAAATCATCAAAAAATACGTAAGTTTGTCGAAACGAATAATACCCTATAAATGCCTATAAAAGGAAATCAATTCAGATCAAATACGGCTAGGAGTGGAAGTTCAGATCATGTCCAATCCTCTAAACGCCAAACTTCAAAAAAGGTAGGCCGTTCGGCGCAAATGCCTACTTTGAATTTCAGCGGTAGCAAAATGGCAAAGATTCTAGGTTTGTTTCTATTATTGCTTACCATCTATTTTCTTGTTGCTTTTGTTTCTTACCTTTTTACATGGCAAGAGGACCAAAGCTATGTTTCTGCATCCAATGGAGGTTGGTCAAATTTATTCAAAACGCATGAAGAACTAATCGATAATGGTATTGATAATCCCGTGGTTGAAAACTGGCTAGGCAAATTTGGCGCTTTACTTTCTCATCAATTTATTTATAAATGGTTTGGGATTGCATCTTTTATATTTCTGTTTGTATTCCTGACTATAGGTCATCGTTTATTGTTCAAAACAAAATTGGTTTCTATTCCAAAAGCTTTAGGATATTCCTTTTTCTTTTTGATATTCACCTCTGTTAGCTTAGGTTATATTCACAGCTTTTTAATTAACTATCCGCATTTCCTTGAGGGTGAATTTGGTTTCTGGACAAATCGGTTATTACAAGCACAAATAGGAAATGCTGGTATTGGAACTTTGTTGGTATTTATTCTCTTAACATTTTTAGTTATTGCCTATAATCTGGATTTTAAAATTCCGGAATGGAAAATACGCCCTGAAAAATCCGCAGCAGATGAAGACGAGTTAGAAGTACCGATCGTAACGAGGGATTACAAATCGGAACAAATTGAACTTAATCCCAAGTTTAGCAGAGAGAATAAAGAAAGCGCGGTAACTGTAAATTCAATTTATGAAAAGAAATCTGCAGCGGCTGAGCAAGGTCTGCCGCCAACTGAAGCATTAATTGATAGAGAACTAAGTGTAAAAAGTGAACAGAGCAATTTTGAACTGGAAGTCGATGAAGATAATAAACTATCTCCTGACCTGGCAGTGGAAGAAGTTGTAGAAGAGAAAAAGTCTGATGCGAATGTATTGGTAGAAAAATTTGGTCAATACGATCCACAGCTTGATCTATCGAATTATAAATATCCTCATTTGGGCTTATTGCGTGACTATGGTACAGGAAAGATCGTCGTTAATAATGCTGAATTGGAAGCTAATAAAGATCGTATTGTAGATACACTGGCTAACTATAATATAGAGATTGAGAAAATAAAGGCGACAATTGGTCCTACGGTTACTTTATATGAAATTGTGCCCAAACCAGGTGTAAGAATTTCAAAGATTAAAAATTTAGAAGATGACATCGCTCTGAGTCTTGCAGCCTTGGGTATTCGAATAATTGCGCCGATGCCCGGAAAAGGAACCATTGGTATTGAAGTACCCAATAGTCAACCAGAGATGGTATCCATGCGTACTGTTATTGCTACTGAAAAGTTTCAGCATACAGATATGGACTTACCAATTGCTTTTGGAAAAACAATTACCAACGAAGTTTTTATTGCAGACCTGGCAAAAATGCCCCATTTATTAGTAGCTGGAGCCACCGGCCAAGGTAAATCGGTAGGGATTAATACAATTATCACATCTTTATTATTTAAAAAACATCCTGCCGAATTAAAATTTGTTTTGGTTGATCCTAAGAAAGTAGAACTCTCACTCTTTAATACGATTGAGAGACATTTCCTGGCAAAACTTCCCGGTGAAGAAGATGCGATTATTACAGATACTAAAAAGGTGATCAATACATTGAATTCCTTATGTATTGAAATGGACTTACGTTATGATTTATTAAAGAATGCAGGTGTAAGAAATTTAAAGGAATACAATGAAAAGTTTGTAAATCGTCGTTTAAACCCTGAAGAGGGACATCGATTTATGCCATTTATTGTTTTAATCGTTGATGAGTTCGCAGATTTAATGATGACTGCAGGAAAAGAGGTTGAGGCTCCCATTGCCCGTTTAGCACAATTAGCCCGTGCAGTTGGAATTCACCTGGTAATTGCAACGCAGCGGCCATCTGTAAATATTATTACTGGTACCATAAAAGCGAATTTTCCTGCCCGTTTGGCTTTCAGAGTTTTATCCCGAATTGATTCAAGAACGATTTTAGATTCCGGCGGTGCGGATCAACTGATTGGCCGTGGCGATATGTTATTATCAACCGGTAGTGATTTGATCCGTATACAGTGTGCTTTTGTCGACACTCCCGAAGTTGAGGCTATTTCTGAATATATTGGTTCACAACGTGGTTATGCTTCAGCCTTTCTTTTACCTGAGTATGTGGATGAGAATACGAAAGGTGAGGGAACCGGTTCATTTGAAGGTGAAGATCGGGATAAACTGTTTGAAGATGCCGCACGGTTAATTGTATTGCACCAACAAGGATCAACTTCATTAATACAGCGAAAATTGAAATTGGGCTATAATAGAGCCGGACGAATCATTGATCAACTGGAACAGGCCGGAATAGTTGGGCAGTTTGAAGGAAGTAAAGCGAGGGAGGTCTTGTATCCCGATGAACATTCATTGGAACAATATTTGGACACACTGAAAAAAAATGATTAAAATAATTTTTATGAAGAAAGTATTCGTAATACGTGTATTATTGCTTTTTCTGATCTGTTTTTCAGGCAATGCATTTGCACAAAGTGAGTCTTCTGCTAAGGCAATTCTTGATAAAGTAAGCAAAACATACGCTACTTATAAGACAATAAAGGCGGATTTTTCTTTGCTTGGAACAAATAAGCAAGATCAGTCGAATTATAATGAAAAGGGTAGGGTGTACTTAGTTCCCGGTACTGGTAAGTACAAGATTGAAATGGATAATCAGGCTCTCATTAGCGATGGAAAAACCCAATGGTCTGTTTTGATAGATTTGGGTGAGGTCCAGATTTCTGATGTAAATCCGAATGACGAATCAATTACACCATCGAATATCTTCAGCTTTTACAAGAAGGGGTATAAAATGACGAACCGCGGTGAAACGAAAATATCAGGGATCACTGTGTATGTTATTGAGCTTATACCTGTTGATCAAAACCAAAATGTTTCAAAAATATTGATGCGCATAAATAAGGCGAACAACCTTATCTACAATGCCAATGTTGTTGATAAGAATGGAAATGAATATACCTATACATTAACAAATATAGAGACCAATAAAACTTTTTCTAATGGGATATTCAACTTCTATAAGCACAATTATCCTGGAATAGAGATTGTTGATTTGCGTTAATGGTGGGTTATGATTCCGTTCACACAGCATAGCCTTCATAAGCTCGAAGAGTTGCTTAAAGTCAATAATTATCGTATTCGGTATGAAAAAGGTAATTTTAAATCAGGTACATGCACTTTGCTTCAGAATAAGATTTTGGTGATAAATAAATTTTCAGATCTTGAAGTCAAAATCAACTCTTTAATTGAGATTATTAATGAGGTTGATTTTTCTGATGCTGCGTTAGATGATAAACAAAAGAAGTTTTTATATTTGATTAAACAAACAAAATTAACTCTGTGATCATAACCTTTTTAGGAACCGGTACATCACAAGGTGTACCAGTTATAGCTTGTACCTGTCCTGTTTGTTTATCTGATGATAAGAAAGATAAGCGCTTACGTTCTTCGATATTAATTGAAACCAAAGGAAAGGTGTTGATCGTTGATACGGGTCCTGACTTCAGGTATCAGATGTTGCGGGAAAAGGTTAATCATTTGGATGCGGTTCTTTTTACCCATGAACATAAAGATCATATTGCAGGCTTAGACGATATCCGCGCGTTTAATTTTAAACAACACAGTGCCTTACCCATTTATGCCAGTCATCGCGTGATTCAAGCTCTCGAGCGGGAGTTTCATTATATATTTTCTGATTTGTCTTATCCGGGCATTCCCCAGATTCATGTCCATGAGATTAGCAATGACGCTTTTACAATAGATGGTGATATTGAAATCCAACCAATAGAGGTCAAACATTTTAAGCTTCCTGTAATGGGATTTAGAATTGATGATTTTACATATATTACAGATGCTAAGACAGTTGAAGAAGATGAATTTCAAAAGATTATCGGAACCAAAGTTTTAGTGATAAACGCTTTACAGCGAGAAGAGCATATTTCCCATATGACCCTTGGTGAAGCCATCGATTTCGCTAAAAAAGTCGGGGCTGAGCAAACGTATCTTACTCATATTGGCCATCGCCTCGGTAAACATTCAGAAGTTTCAAATGAATTACCAAAAGGAGTCCAATTAGCTTATGACGGACTCAAAATAACTCTCTAAAGTGTTATTTCCTCTCTTTTATTGAAATAATTAAAACAATTAGTGCCTTTAATTCCTTTACTATATAATTATTAATATTAAATAAAAAAGATTATGGGAAACTTATTGTACATCATCGCGGTAATTTTAGTTATTATCTGGGCGATCAGTTTTTTTGGAGGGTACGCCTCAGGAGGTATAATACACATTCTTTTAGTAATAGCAATTGTTGCTGTTCTCTTAAGAGTAATAAGGGGTGGGGGAGCTGTTTAAGTTGACATACTCATCCACATTTCTGCGATTATTAAATCTGTCGGATAGGTTATTTTGATATTCCGGATATCTCCTTCAATTATATGAATGGGATATCCGGATTTTTCGATTACAGAAGCATCGTCAGTAAAACTTTCTTCAAATGCCTGTTGATATGCTTTTGATAATTGAGTGGCCAGGAATATTTGTGGAGTCTGTATCAACAAGGCAGACGCTCTATCGATAGACTTTGAGCGGCCATCGTTGGCTATTATTCGTATGGAATCTCTGCTTTTTATAGCGGGAACTGCTGAACCCATGTTCTGGGCAGATAGATAAGCATCATTTATAAGGTGTTGGTTAATCAAAGGACGAACACCGTCGTGTACAGCAATTAAACTTTTTTCTAAATTTTTTTCGTTGTCAACGATAAAGTTTAAGCCGTTTTGAACTGATTCAAATCGGCTATTTCCACCGTATACTAACGTATACGGTATATTAAAATTGTATTTAATACGAAGGCCTTCCCATATATTTTGATGCGCTTTATTTAAAACCAGGATGATTTTAATTGAATCTGAATTCTTATGGAATGCAGATATGCTATGCATCAGTATGGGAAGGCCCTTTAATTCGATAAACTGCTTAGGAAGCTGGCTTTCCATCCGGTTACCTGTTCCACCACTAACAATTATTGCGTATCTTGTATATGCAGCCATCGTTAGCTATCAGTTTTTTTAATAGTTAGATAATAAGCATTGCATCTCCATAGCTATAAAAGCGATATTTTTCTTTTACAGCAACTTCGTAAGCACTCATTACGTGTTCGTATCCGCCAAATGCACTTATCATCATTAGTAAAGTAGATTCTGGAGTATGAAAATTCGTGATCATACTATTTGCGATGCTGAAATCATAAGGAGGAAAAATAAATTTGCTTGTCCAGCCATTCGCTGCTTTTAGACGAAGATTGGCTGATACAGCAGATTCAATTGTTCGCATACTCGTTGTACCAACTGCGCAAACACGTCTCTTGTTATCAATCGCTGCATTCACTAAATCTGCTTCTTTTTGTCCTATAATGAATTGCTCGGAATCCATTTTATGTTTGGTTAGATCTTCAACTTCCACAGTTCTAAATGTTCCTAAACCAACATGCAATGTCACTTCTGCAAAGTCTACACCTTTTAATTCTAAGCGTTTCATTAGCTCACGGCTAAAATGCAAGCCTGCAGTCGGAGCGGCAACAGCGCCTTCGTGTTTTGCATAGATCGTTTGATAACGGAATTTATCTTCTGGCACTGCCTTGCGATTAATATATTTCGGCAACGGCGTTTCACCTAAAATTTCTATATTCTTACGGAATTCTTCATCTGTACCGTCAAAAAGAAAACGAATGGTACGTCCTCTTGATGTTGTGTTATCTACTACCTCAGCTACTAACAGATCATCGTCTCCGAAGTATAATTTGTTACCTACGCGTATTTTTCTGGCAGGATCAACCAATACATCCCAAAGTCTGAGTTCTTTATTTAATTCGCGTAATAAGAATACTTCGATTGTTGCACCGGTTTTTTCTTTGTTACCGTAAAGGCGAGCAGGAAAAACTTTGGTGTTATTAAAGATCATCACATCCTTCTCATCAAAATATTCGATTACATCCTTAAATATTTTATGCTCGATTTGTCCTGTATCTTTATGTAATACCATTAAACGAGATTCATCACGAGAAGGAGTTGGGTGAGACGCAATTAACGATTGTGGTAGATTAAATTTAAATTGAGATAGTTTCATAAATGTATGTGATAGTATAACCTTTGAACTCAAATAACATGAATTTGTTTGCTCAATAGTTATATGATTTTAGCATGTATTTAAGCGCGCAAATATACGATTTTTAAATGATTTATTTTAATAATATAATTCGTCTTGGGTTCTAAGCAAAAAAATAATTTACTTTTTGAGTATGTAACTAATTTACTCTTTTTGCGTCTTAACTTTATATGAAGTTTTTCAAACTACTTTGGGAGAGTTTTCTTTTTGCCTTTTCTGCTTTACGCGGAAATAAGACGCGTACCTTGCTTTCTTTGCTGGGTATTACAATCGGTATAATGACTATAATTGGCGTGTTCTCCGCGGTAGACACGCTTCGTTCCAATCTGGAGAATAGCGTAGAAAAGCTTGGTAGTAAAACAATCTATATTTCTAAATGGCCATGGGATGGCGGACCTGATTTTCCTTGGTGGAAATATTTAAACCGTCCGGAACCTTCAATACGAGATTTTCAACAATTACAAAATCGGTTAACGATGGTTGACGGAATTTGTTATGCTGTGGGTTTGGGAAATAGAACAGTGAAGTTTTTAAGTAATACAATAGAAGGTGTAAGTATATCCGGTGCTTCATTTGATTATTATAAAATCAGAAATCTGGAATTTGAATCGGGCCGTTATTTCACGGCACTAGAGTCTGATCATGGTACACCAATTTCTATAATCGGATCAACTGTAGCTGAAGGATTATTTCCAAGCATGGATCCGATTGGAAAGGAAATAAATATCCTAGGTCGCAGGACCAAGATTGTAGGTGTATTTAAACAAGAAGGTGAAGGGATGTTGATGGACGTTTCTCTGGATAAAACCATTGCAGTTCCATTGAATTTTATTAAAAATTTAATCCATGTTGAAGACTACGGTCCCAATATTATTATTCAGGCAGCTGCAAAATATCCGCTTGAAGAAACTGAGAACGAAGTCCGGGGTGTCATGCGTTCCATTCACAGATTAAGTCCCAAGCAAGATGATGACTTCTCTCTAAATAAAACGACATTAATTACTGCTCAATTAGATCAGATGTTTACAGTTATCAATGCTGCAGGTTTGTTTATCGGTATTTTTTCAATTCTGGTGGGCGGTTTTGGAATTGCTAATATTATGTTTGTTTCGGTTAAAGAACGTACTCCTTTAATCGGGATACAGAAATCTTTGGGAGCTAAAAACTTTTTTATTTTATCCCAATTTTTAATTGAAGCAATTATGCTTTGTATCCTCGGGGGACTAATGGGTTTAACCATCGTTTATCTTTTAGCTTTCATTGTGAAGATGGGATTCGACGTGGCTATTATTGTCGACTTTAGTAAAGTCATTTTAACTCTTTTGCTGTCTACAGCAATCGGATTAATTGCAGGTATTATTCCTGCTGTGATGGCTTCTCGCTTAGATCCGGTTGAAGCAATTAGAAGCTAAGAAATATTAATAAAAAAGCCGCTTTCAACCTAATGAAAGCGGCTTTTTTTATCCTTTCAGACTTATTGTAATTTAGCCAAAGCTTCTTTAATTCTTTTTAATGCTTCTCTTAGATTATCTTCTGAAGCAGCATATGAGAAACGAATACAGTCATTGTTTCCAAATGAGTCACCTCCAACTGTTGCAACATGGCCCGTGTTTAATAAATAAAGCGCCATGTCTGCGGAATCCTTAATAATGTCTCCGTTTTCTGTTTTCTTACCGAAAAAAGAACTGATATCAGGAAAGAAATAAAATGCTCCTTCAGGAAGATTAGTTTTTACTCCTGGAATTTCTTTTAGTAAGTTGTAAACGATATCTCTCCTTTTAAGGAAAGCATCTCTCATTGTATATACACTTTCCAAGCCGCCTTCATAAGCCGCCAAAGCTGCTCTTTGGGCAATAGAACACGTTCCGGATGTAATTTGGCCCTGTAGCTTATCGGTTGCTGCAGCAATCGTCGTATTAGCAGCTAAATAACCTACTCTCCATCCTGTCATAGAGTAAGCTTTTGAAAAGCCATTTACTACAATGACGCGATCTTTTATAGATTCGAACTGTGCGATTGATTCATGCTTTCCAATAAAATTAATATGTTCATATATTTCATCCGAAAGAATATAGACATCAGGGTGTTTTTCAAAAACTTTCGCTAAGCTTTCTAGCTCCTCTTTGCTGTACATACTGCCTGTTGGATTACAGGGAGATGAAAACATAAATAATTTTGTTTTGGGAGTAATAGCTGCTTCTAGCTCTTCTGCTGTGATTTTAAAGTCACTTTCTATGCTCGTGTCAATGAAAACGGATTTGCCGTCGGCCAGTTTAACCATCTCGGAATAAGAAACCCAATAGGGAGTAGGGATAATCACTTCGTCTCCCGGATTAACCAAACACATAATCGCATTTGCCAAAGACTGTTTTGCTCCGGTAGAAACCACAATCTGCGATATATCGTAATCCAGGTTATTTTCAGCTTTTAGTTTATTTACAATTGCTTTTCTTAAATCAGGATAACCAGGAACCGGAGAATAATAAGTGTAATTATCGTCCATCGCTTTTTTTGCGGCTTCTTTGATGTGGTCAGGAGTCGGAAAATCCGGTTCTCCAAAACTGAGACTTATAATATTCACACCTTTGGCTGTAAGTTCTCTACCCAATTTTGCCATTTTAATGGTGGCTGATTCGGAAAGGTGATTGATTTTGTCTGATAAAATTGTTGTGTTGCTCATTGTCATATCTTCATTAAGGATTCGCAAATTTACCTGTTTAAGTTTAAATAATTGAGTAATTTCAAGTTATAGCTTCCATTTTTTCAAAAATATGTCTTTTTTTTAATAATATTATCATTTGGTTGTTTTGTAAAACAATTCTTTAATTTTGTCTTAAATTAAAAGGCATTGAACAATCAAAGAAATCTTATTCTTTTATCCTTGATTACGGGCGTTGTACTTATGTTGGCTAAATTTATAGCCTACTATATCACAAGCTCAAACGCTATTTTTACTGATGCTCTTGAAAGCATTGTAAATGTCGTTGCCAGCAGTTTTGCTTTTTATAGTATTTACCTTTCATCTATGCCGCGTGATGAGAATCACCCTTATGGTCATGGGAAAGTAGAGTTCTTTTCAGTTTTCATAGAAGGGGGATTAATTTTTATAGCCGGATTATTCATATTAGCGAAAGCGATATATAATATTTTCTATCCATCAGATCTGGAGAACATATTAGAAGGTATCGGTATCATCGCATTTACGGGTGTGGTTAATTATATTTTAGGAAAACTTCTGATCGTAAAAAGCGAAAAGCTTAATTCTCTAACCCTGATGGCCGACGGTAAACATTTGTTAACCGATGCTTATAGTACATTGGGTTTATTAGTTGGTTTATTACTCTTATACATTACAGGAGTCAGGTTTATTGATATTCTCTTATCTATTATTTTAGGAATATTTATTCTGTATAATGGTTATAAGCTGTTGAGAAAATCGATCGGGGGCTTAATGGATGAATCAGACGCAAAAATTGTTGAAGATGTTGTAAACATATTACAGGTAAATAGAAAAGATGCCTGGATTGATGTGCATAATTTGCGGGTTCAACGCTATGGTGCCGAATTACATTTGGATTGCCATGTCACTCTTCCTAATTACTTTGATTTAAACCAAGTTCACGAGGAAGTTTCTGAGATAGATCAGCTAATTAATCAAAATGTAACGTTGAAAACAGAATTTTTCATTCATGCTGATCCATGCTTGCCAAAATGTTGTCATTATTGCGGTGTTAAAAACTGTCCCATCCGGTCGGAAGCTAAAACCATTGATTTACATTGGAATAAGGAATTACTTATCAAAAACCGCAAGCATTTTGAGTATACACTTCAGCAAAATGAAAATAAATAAATATGAAATTCTTTAATATACGCACTTACGGAATTTTAATTAATGAAAAGCGTGAGATTTTAATTAGCGATGAAATTTATGAAGGTAAACAGTTTACCAAATTTCCTGGTGGTGGTTTAGAGCTTGGTGAAAGTTTGCCAGATGCTATCAAAAGAGAATTTATAGAAGAATGCGATCTGGAAATTGCTGATATCCAATTACTTTATATTACGGATAGCGTAGTGCCTTCTGCATTCAATGATAGTCAGGTGCTGGGCGTTTACTATCAGGTTTTTACCAATGACGAATTAAAAGTACCAATTCAGACTCAAGCCTTTAATTTTGATAAGGGAAGCAACCAATCATTTCGTTGGATTTCTTTACAAGACTTTTCTGCTCTGGAATTAACTTTTGAGATGGATCAGGAGGCCTGGAAGAATGTGAGCAACAAGATTGTTTTACAATAAATATTTTCTTTCAAAAGCTAAAAATTTTATTAAAAATCCCTTCTAAACAGAATTCCCAGCTGTAATTTTTTTTATTTCATTTTTTGGAATTAGCTTGCTTGTAACCTCTTGTTATAAGCTTGTATGAGATTTTTTGCTTTATTCTTACTTCTCCTTTTTGGGGAAGTAAATGCTCAAATGAATTCTGGTGCCAGGTTTACGGGTATGGCCAATGCCGGTGCTGCTTTAGAAGATATTTATAGTTTAGGAAATAACCAGGCAGGTATTGCATCTATTAAGTTGCCAATAGTTGCGTTGACATATGAAGAACACTTCTATTCACTGAACTCTCATAGTTTAGCAGCAATGGCTGTCATGCCAGGCCGATTTGGTAATGTCGGTCTATATGGCAGTAAATACAGTATGGATCATAGTTTCAATCAACTTAGAGGAGGGATAACCTACGCTAGATTGGTAGGAACAAAGTTATCAACAGCGATAACCTTAAATTACCATCAATTATCCATTCCTGAAGCTCTTGTTGAAAAAGATCTGACCTTCGATCTTGGTTTTCAATATCGTTTATCAGATGATTGGCTACTGGGAATCCGTTTCGCAAACCTTCTTGATTTAATAACAGACAAAGTAGCGTCGTACCAGATACCGGTTAAACTAAGGATCGGTATGAGCTATGCATTCAGTGAGCAGGTTTTACTAGCCATGGAATCCGGATTTGATCAAAATAAACATCGAGATTTTCATCTTGGAATAGAATATTCAATTTTAAATTGGTTGAATTTGAGAGGCGGTACTTCGGTCAATCCTTTTCAGCGATATGCAGGCGCTGGAATTAAAACTCAAAGAATCAGACTTGAACTAGCTTCTTCCTTTCATCCTCAATTAGGTGTTTCTCCTCAATTATCTTTAAGTTATGCCCTTTAAATTTTTAGTCTGTATTTTATTATTTGGAGCTGTCCAATATTCTTTTGCACAGACTCAGGATCCGGAAATCATAGTTGAAGATTTAATTGAAGATATCATAGAAGAGACCGATGAGGAACTGGACTTTTCGGAAATTTCAGAACGTCTCAATTATTATTTAAAGAATCCGATTGATTTGAATAAAGCAGAAAATCAGGACCTAGTTGAACTATATTTTCTTTCCCCCTTTCAGATTCAGGAACTTTTAACCTATCGTAAGGAAAGCGGACGGTTTATTTCGCTTTATGAGCTTCAGTCAATTACAGGTTTTGATGAACAAAGCATTCAGCGATTGCTACCATTTATTACCATTCGCGAGGTTGGCGATAAAAAGCCTGTAATTAAAGATGGTGAACATGATTTAATGCTTCGATATGGAAGAATTTTGGAAAAGCAAAAAGGTTATTTGGTTCCGGAAAAAACAGGACAGTCTCATTATATGGGGACGCCTGATCGTTTATTTGTTCGCTATCGCTACAGGCTTGGAAATAAATTGCAAGTTGCTTTGAATATGAAGAAAGACGCCGGTGAAGAGTTTTTTAAGGGTAATCAACGTAATGGTTTCGATTTTTACTCCGCGAGTGTTTTTATCAGAAATATCGGTAAAGTCAGTAATCTAGTCATAGGAGATTATTCTTTACAGCTTGGGCAAGGATTGAGTTTATGGAATGGACTTAGTTTTGGGAAGGGTTCTCTTGTCCAAAATGTGGCCCGACAAGGAGTAGGTTTGCGACCTTATACCTCAACAAATGAATCGCAATATTTACGGGGGATAGCTAGTACAATCTCTTTTGGTAAATTAGAAATATTACCTTTCATTTCTTATAAACAAATTGATGCTACGCTATCAAGCGATTCGTCCTTTTTCAGCTCAATCGGATCTTCAGGATACCATCGGACACCCTCTGAGAATAAAAACAGAAATTCAGTATCACAATTAGTTTATGGATTAAACCTTTCATATAAATCAGATAAACTTAAAGTAGGGGCTACTGCCTTTCAAACCTCGTTCGATAAACCCATGATCCCAAATCAACAACTTTACAATAAATATTCATTTCAAGGAGATATACTGACAAATAGTAGTATTGATTACCATTATACATATCGCAATGTTTATATATTTGGAGAAGGCGCTTATAGCTTGCGTAGAGGTTTCGGATTTGTTAACGGAATTATTGGCAGTTTATCCCATCAGCTCTCATTTGTAATATTACATCGTCAATATCAGAAAGAGTTCTTCTCATTTCTGAATCAAGGATTTGCTGAAAATAGTAAAGCAGTAAACGAAAAAGGACTATATACAGGTTTGATCTGGAACCCCAATAGAAGAATTGAGTGGGTGGCATATGCTGATTATTTTAAATTTCCATGGTTGCGATACCGTGTCGACGGGCCTTCTCAGGGCTATGATGTGTTTTCACAATTCTCTTATTCTCCAAAAAGAACTCTCAATTTTTTACTTCGTTACAGATACCGGAACAAACAAGAAAATGCAACAAGAGAAGAGCCCGTTAATAAACTGGAGAACGTTGTCCGGCATCAGGCAAGAATAGAGGCAAAGTATAAAATCAACGAAACGATCCAATTTCGTAATCGATTTGAGTTCGTTAACTATGCTAAGGGAATCAATACAAGTGAAAAGGGCTACATGCTTTATCATGATTTAATAGTTAAACCACCAGGTAAAGCCATTAGCGGAAATATGCGCCTTGCTGCATTTAAAACAGATAGTTATGATTCAAAGATTTATGCTTTTGAGAATGACGTACTTTACGGCTATTCTTTTCCTCCTTATTATAATACAGGTTTTCGTTTATATAGCAATGTCAGATATCGGATAAAAAGGAATATTGATTTCTGGGTGCGGTATGCTTCATTTCTATATCCGACAGACGGAATTGGTTCTGGCTTGGATTATATTGAAGGTAATATGAAATCAGATATTCGTTTGCAGGTTCGTTTCCAATTTTAACAAATGAACACGTTTTTCAATATCCAATTGGGTACCATGCCATTTGTTAGATTTCTAATGGTCTATTTGATCGGTATCTGTGCTGGTAATTATTTTCTTCCGGACTCTAAAACATACGCTTTCCTGTATATCGCCGAAGTTGTAAGTATTTGTTTCTTTTTTGGAATAGCGATTGGGAGTCGCTATCGAAATTTTGAATTATACAGATATCTAAGCATTCTCTTTTATATATTCCTCTTTTTTCTTGGCTGGCACTTAAGTTGGCAACACCATCCTGCTGTTCAGCAATTACATTTTTCCAGACAGAAATCACAAATTCTTGTCGGCTCTATCAACGAAGAACCCAAAATAACGAGAAAAAACATCCGATTTTCCCTAAATATAACACATACCATTCTGCAGGGAAGTGTTTCGGAAGGTTCGGGAAACTTATTGGTAAATATCAAATTAGACACAAGCTCAGAAGACACATCTTCCGTATTTCGGTATGGAGACAAAATTATGATTCCTTCCAATCATATAGAAGTAACTCCACCTCGAAACCCGAATGAATTTGATTATAAAGCTTATTTAGGTAACCACTTAATCTGGCATCAGATTAATCTATCATCGGCTGATGTATTAAAAATTGATTCGAATGGCGGCAATGTTTTTATAAAATACGCATTGCGCTTTCGACAAAAGATGGTTGAAAAGCTGAAAGGCTCTTTGCACAATAAAGATGTAGTAGCGATTGCGTCGGCCATCGTACTGGGATATCGTGATCAATTAGACCAAGAGGTTTTAAATAAGTTCTCTCAAACTGGAACGATCCATGTTTTAGCAGTATCGGGACTTCATGTTGGAATCGTATTTGCAGTCTTTTCCGCTTTGTTGTTTTGGATGAAGGGCGCAGGATGGAGGTTTATAAAGGCTGTCTTATTAATTTTATTGGTCTGGATATATGCTTTAATCACTGGTTTCTCCCCATCTGTTTTACGGGCTGCAATAATGATCAGTTTTGGTATTGTAGCATTTTCAATTGCCAGGAGCAGTAATATTTATAATACCATTGCAGCCTCTGCATTTTTCCTGCTGCTATATAAACCGCAATTTATTTTTGAAATTGGATTTGAATTATCCTATTTGGCTGTTTTAGGAATCGTGCTTCTCTATCCAAAGATCCACGCTTGCTTTATTATTAAAAATCGATTCCTTTCCGCTATCTGGTCTTATGCCGCCGTCTCCATCGCTGCGCAGATTGCAACCTTTCCTTTGGTGATTTATTATTTTCATTTCTTTCCTGTTTATTTTCTTCCAGCGAACGTTCTGATCATCTTGCCTGTCTCTTTTGTGCTCTATCTTGGTTTACTTGTTTTGTTACTTCCCTATGGTAAAATCCATTCTGCATTCTCTTGGTTACTGGAACACTTAATTTCAACCATGAATTCATTTTTAAATACGTTTGAGGATTTGCCATATTCCACTGTAGGCGGCATTTGGATAGAACCCTGGCATTATTTATTGCTTTACATCGTGTCATTTGTACTGATACTATTTTTATTATATAAAGATAAAAGGAGTATCAGTATCATATTTATTTGCTTGACCGCACTTTTAATCGATCGATCGGTTAAGGAGATTAGAAAACAACTTTCACAGGAAATCAGAATTTATAGTATTTATAGAAATATGGGAATCGGTTTTTTTGATAAAAGAGGAGCAGTCATTTATACTGACTCGCTCACGAAAGAAGATCGACGTTTCCAATATTCGATAGCACCAAACCTTGATGCTTCTTTAAATCAATCAAAAGTTATCGTAGTAAATCAAGGCGATTCATTTCAAAGAGCTAACTTGTTTATAAGGGATAATATCATCCAGTTTGGTAATAAGAGCTTATTCATTTATTCCAAAAAGCAGCAGTTTGCTGATACCATTTCTGTTGATTTGCTTTATATTAGAGATAGCCCAAAAATAGAACTTCATGAAATACAGAAAAATATTCATTTTGGTAAAATTATATTGGACTCAAGTAATACGGATCGATACATACAAAAAGTAAAAGAAAAAGCACAAAGAATGAATATTTCTGTCTACGTTCTAAAAAATAATTTTGCTTATGTTTGGTGAGTCGATAGATGCTTAATTAACCCATGACTATTCACGAAACTTTACAAAAATATTGGCGGTATTCTGTATTCAGGCCTTTACAAGAAGAGATCATACAATCTGTTATTGAAGGGAACGATGCACTTGCACTTCTGCCAACCGGTGGAGGGAAATCCATTTGCTTCCAGGTTCCTGCGATGGTAATGCCGGGGATTTGTATTGTGGTAACTCCACTAATAGCCCTGATGAAAGATCAGGTTGAGAATTTGAAAGCCAGAGGAATCAAAGCATTATCTATCTTTTCCGGAATGAGCAAGAGGGAAGTGGATATAGCCCTTGACAACTGCATTTATGGTGATGTGAAATTTCTTTATTTATCGCCTGAGCGCTTGCGAAGTGATTTGGTGCAGGAGCGCATTCGATATATGAATGTCAATTTATATGCGATTGATGAGGCACATTGTATTTCTCATTGGGGCTATGATTTCAGGCCGGCCTATTTGCAGGTAAGTATATTAAGAGAAATTCATCCAAATGTACCGATACTGGCACTTACTGCAACTGCAGTTAAAAGAGTTATAAGTGACATTCAGGAAAAATTAGAATTCCGCCCTGACCATAGTCAGGTTTTTAAGAAAAGCTTTTTTCGGGAGAACCTAAGTTATATGGTTCTTTATGAAGAGAATAAAATGGGACGCCTGTTAAAAGTAATAAATAAAATAAAGGGTTCCGGTATCATCTATGTTCGCAATCGCCGGGAAACACAAGAGGTAACACGATATTTATTATTAAATAAAATCAATGCGGATTTTTATCACGCGGGCCTAAAGTCGGAAGAAAGAACAAGAAAGCAAGAAAATTGGATGAAGGGAATTACTCCAATTATTGTTTCAACCAACGCATTTGGCATGGGCATCGATAAACCTGATGTGCGATTTGTAATTCACTTAGATCTACCTGATTCCCTGGAGGCTTATTTTCAGGAAGCAGGTCGTGCCGGCAGAGATGCGAAAAAATCGTATGCAGTGCTGCTTTATAATGAGGCTGACCGTATTAAGTTGGAGCGGAATTATGAACAAAGCTTTCCTTCAACCAAAGAGATAGCCCAAATTTATTTTCATTTGGGCAATTACTATCAACTTGCTTATGGAGCGGGAGAGGGGCTTACTTTCGACTTCGACATAGGCGATTTTTGCAATCGATTTCAGTTGAATCCGCTTAAAACAATTGCTGCCTTGAAGTTTTTAGAAAGTGATGAATGGATCACGCTATCGGAAAGTGTGTTTCTTCCTTCCAGAATTCGATTTGAAATAAGTGCCAACGACCTTTATCGCTTTCAGGTTGAACATGCAAATATGGATGTTTTGATTAAAACCATTTTAAGAACGTATGGTGCTGCTTTTGAATATTACGTGGATATTCATGAGGCAGATTTGTCGCGTAAACTAAATGCATCGGTTTATCAGATAGCCGATCTTTTACAAAAGATGGAGGAGTTTGGTGTCGTTTCCTATTTAAAACGCACAGATAATCCTCAACTTCAGTTTCTAAAACCCAGAAGCGATAGCAGTCACCTTCAGATAAACCATAGCTACATTGCAGAAAGAAAGGAAATAGCAAAGGAACAAATGGAAGCGATATTTCATTATTTAATAGATAATCAATGCCGTAGTCAGAAACTATTAAAGTATTTTGGAGAAGCAGATTCGCCCGAATGCATGGTTTGTGATTATTGCTTACGGAAAATGAAAAAGGAGAATCTAAAAGATCTCCAGCTTACCTTGCATTCCGAAATTAAAAACCTGCTTCTTGATGGACCACTAACGCTTGATCAATTAGTAAACGGGTTGAACAGCGGAGATGAAAAAAGCAGATTAGCTTATATCCGAAAATTAATTGATTCCGGTGAAATAAAAATGAACAATGGGAACTATTATTAAAAATGATAAATCCGTAATTAAATCCTGGGCAATGTTTGATTGGGCAAATTCTGCTTACAATCTCGTGATAACGTCAACAATTTTCCCAGCATATTATACGATAATCACACTTACAGAAGAGCATGGCGACCGGGTTCAGTTTTTTGGATTTTCATTTATTAACACGGCATTAGCTAACTATTCCTTGGCATTTTCTTATTTGGTAATGGTGTTTCTACTTCCAATATTTTCTGCTATTGCCGATTATAAAGGGAATAAAAAAATCATGATGAAAGCCTTTACCTATGTAGGGGGAACTGCATGTATGGGTTTGTATTTTTTTAAGCTCGAAACCCTGGAATGGGGTATTGTATGTTCAAGTTTGGCTGCGATGGGTTATATCGGGGGGGTATTGTTTAATAATTCCTACTTGCCCGAAATTGCAACTGTTGATCAACAGGACAGCGTGAGTGCCAAGGGATTTGCTTATGGTTATGTTGGAAGCGTTATATTACAATTAATATGCTTTTTATTTGTTCTTAAACCAGGATGGTTCGGTATAGAAGATGCTTCCTTTCCAGCGCGATTTTCTTTTTTATTGGTTGGGATATGGTGGATTTTATTTTCGCAAATCCCTTTTAAGAAATTGCCGGACAAAGCGAAGAACACCAGTAGATTAAATCGCCAGATTCTTAAGAGAGGGTTTAAAGAGCTTCAGAAGGTATGGATTCAAATAAGGTTTCTACCTACACTCAGAGGATTTTTAGTTGCTTTCTTCTTTTATGCGATGGGCGTACAGACAATTATGTTGGTTGCCGCTGCGTTCGGAGAAAAAGTCCTGCATTTAGGAACATCCAAACTGATTATAGTCATTCTGTTGATTCAGTTGGTTGCCATTGCAGGTGCCTATTTGATGGCCTGGTTAGCCAGTAAGATTGGAAATATAAATGTACTGATCGTAGTTGTATCGTTGTGGATATTTATTTGCATTTCAGCATTTTACATTGCCAACGAAATGCAATTTTATATACTCGCCATATTGGTTGGTTTGGTAATGGGAGGTACACAATCTATCTCAAGATCCACATTCTCAAAGTTAGTTCCAAATGAAACACAGGATACGGCTTCTTTTTTTAGTTTTTATGATGTTACAGAAAAGTTAGCAATTGTTATAGGTTTGTTTTCTTTTGGTTTTATTGAAGAGCTTACTCGTAATATCAGGTTGTCGGCTTTATTCCTGGCTGTGTTTTTTCTTATTGGTTTGGTTTTATTATTTCGTATTCCAAGAGCAGGTGTATTAAGGCAAATAAAAGAGGTTTAATCCATATTTGAGTGCAAATTTCTTAATCGGATATTAATTATTATTATAACTTTGTTATCATATGATTAACAACAATACTGTAGAACTTTTTATACCCTGCTTTATAGATCAATTGTTTCCGCAAACGGCGTTTAACACGGTGAAAATTCTGGAAAAGGCAGGTTGTAAGGTTGTTTACAATCCAGAGCAGACTTGTTGTGGGCAGCCAGCGTACAATGCTGGTTTCTTTGATGAAGCTAAAACTGTAGGATCGAAGTTTTTAAATGATTTTTCAGAGAATCGCCCAATCGTTTCTCCGTCAGCTTCCTGCACGGGGATGGTGAAACATGGATATAATGAGTTGTTTACCAATACAATGATCCATAATCGGTGCAGATCAATACAAAGTAATATCTATGAACTTACAGACTTCTTAGTGAATGTCTTGAAAAAGGATTATTTCGGTGCTGAATTAGAAGGAAAGGCAGTTTATCACGATTCTTGTTCAGGCTTACGTGATTGTCATATAAAAGAAGAACCAAGACAACTCTTATCCAAGGTTGACGGTTTGGAGTTGGTGGAAATGAAAGATACGGACATGTGTTGTGGATTTGGAGGAACATTCGCAGTCAAATTTGAGGCTATTTCTTCTGCAATGGCTGAACAAAAGGTGAATAATGCACTTAATATGGATGCTGATTACATTATATCGACCGATTCATCTTGTTTATTACATCTTCAAGGATATATAGATCAACATAATTTGCCAATCAAAACAATGCATATTGTAGATGTACTGGCACATGGCTGGGCAAATATTTAATTTATAATTTAACATTAAAACATGGAAAACAACAGAAGGAAATTTTTAAAACAATTAGGGCTTGGAGCACTTGGCTTAACTGTATTACCTGCTTTACCTTTCGAGAGCTTTGGTGCAAAAGACAAGATGTTTTTTAAAATATCGCTTGCTGAATGGTCATTACACCGCACACTGAGAGATGGCAAACTAACAAATATGGAATTTCCTGAAATTGCTGCAAAAAAATATGGAATCCATGCAGTAGAATATGTTAATCAATTCTTTAAAGATAAGGCATTGGACTACAAATACCTGAGAGAATTGAATCAGAGAGCAAAAGATAACGGAGTAACCAATGTTTTGATTATGGTTGATGGTGAAGGAAATATGGCCGATATCGATCAAAAAACCAGAGATAAAGCCGTTGAAAATCATTATAAATGGGTTGAGGCTGCGAAGTTTTTAGGATGTCATACCATTCGCGTGAATGCGGCAGGAAAAGGTACCCCTGAAGAAATGAAAGATGCTGCGATCGACAGTTTGGGTAGATTGAGTGAATTTGGTGCTGCTCATGGAATCAATGTCGTTGTTGAAAATCACGGTGGTTTATCATCTGATGGGCAATGGTTGAGCAGTGTTTTAGCAGGGGTTAACATGAAAAACTGTGGATCACTTCCTGATTTTGGTAATTTTTATGAATATGATCGTTATCAGGGTGTTATAGATTTGATGCCTTTTGCGAAAGGGGTAAGTGCTAAAACCCATGATTTTGATGAAGATGGAAATGAATCAAAAATTGATTATCTACGTCTGATGAAGACTGTAAAAGATGCAGGATATAGAGGCCATGTTGGAATTGAATATGAAGGTGATACCTTAAGTGAAGAAGAAGGCATTATTGCGACAAAGAAATTATTAGAAAAAGTAGGAAGACAGTTAAGTTAATGCTTTTTCGTATCTTTGTAGAACATAAAAAATAAAATCATATTCGTAGATGATTCAAATTACTCTTCCTGATGGTTCCATTAAAGAATTTCCTAAAGGAACCACTGCACATCAAATCGCCTTATCCATTTCAGAGGGTTTGGCACGTAATGTATTAGCTGCTGAAGTTAATAAACAGGTCTGGGACGCTAATCGTCCGATAGAAGAAGACGCTCATGTAAAACTGTTGACATGGAATGATAACCAGGGTAAATCAACCTTTTGGCATTCTTCTGCTCACTTAATGGCCGAAGCGCTTGAAGCTTTGTATCCAGGCGTTAAATTAGGAATTGGCCCAGCTATAGAGACCGGTTTCTATTATGACGTCGATTTTGGCGATTATGAGTTTTCTTCGGATGATTTTCCGAAAATTGAAAACAAAATGCTTGAACTTGCAAGAACGAAATCGGAGTATATCCGGGAGTCTGTGAGCAAGAATGAAGCTGAAAAATATTTTACTGAAAAGGGCGATGAATATAAGCTTGACTTGATTAAAGACCTTGCGGACGGAACAATAACATTTTATAAGCAAGGAAACTTTACCGATCTATGCCGCGGCCCTCACATTCCGAATACAAGCTTTATTAAAGCTATTAAATTGACAAATGTTGCAGGAGCTTACTGGCGGGGAGATGAAAGCAGAAAACAGCTTACTCGTATTTATGGAGTAAGCTTTCCGAAACAAGGGGAACTGGCTGAATATCTGAAAATGATCGAGGAGGCTAAGAAAAGAGATCATCGTAAGTTGGGTAAAGAGCTGGAGCTTTTCGCGTTTTCTGAAAAGGTTGGAATGGGATTACCATTGTGGTTGCCTAAAGGCACTATGTTGCGTCAGAAATTGATTGATTTCTTACAGCGTGCCCAGGTTAAAGCAGGTTACGAACCGGTAGTTACCCCTCATATTGGTCATAAAAACCTCTATATTACTTCAGGGCATTATGAAAAATATGGAGCAGATTCTTTTCAACCGATAAAGACGCCGCAAGAAGGAGAGGAGTTTATTTTAAAACCAATGAATTGCCCTCATCATTGTGAAATCTACAAACTGAAGCCTCGTTCATATAAGGACCTTCCGGTTCGTTATGCAGAGTTCGGTACTGTTTATCGTTATGAACAAAGTGGAGAACTGCATGGCTTAACCAGAGTCAGAGGATTTACGCAAGATGATGCCCACTTATTTTGCCGTCCGGACCAGGTGAAAGAAGAGTTTAAAAAAGTGATTGACCTGGTTCTCTATGTATTTGGAGCTTTGGGTTTTGATGATTATACCGCACAAATATCTTTGCGTGATCCGGAAAATAAAAGCAAATACATCGGATCTGATGAAAATTGGGTTCTTGCAGAAAATGCTATTATTGAAGCAGCCGCAGAAAAAGGATTAAGAACCGTTGTAGAATTGGGCGAAGCAGCATTTTATGGACCGAAACTGGATTTTATGGTCAAAGATGCATTGGGAAGAAAATGGCAGCTTGGAACTATTCAAGTTGACTATAACCTACCTGAACGCTTTGAACTAGAATATACTGGAAGTGATAATGCGAAACATCGACCAGTAATGATTCACCGGGCACCATTTGGTTCATTGGAACGTTTTATCGCAGTTTTGATTGAACACTGTGCAGGTAATTTTCCATTATGGCTTGCACCTGAGCAGTTTATCATTCTTCCCGTATCAGAAAAATACGAAGAATATGCAAAAAAACTTTTAGAATCACTCAATAATACCGATATTCGCGGTTTAATTGACTTGCGTGATGAGAAGGTAGGACGGAAAATCCGCGATGCCGAGATCAAAAAAATACCTTATATGATCATTGTAGGGGAAAAAGAAGTTGAAACTGATACTTTATCCATACGGAAGCATGGTGAAGGTGATTTAGGCTCAATGACTAAAGAAGCATTTAGCGAACAATTAATAAAAGAAATAACTATTTAAAAATAAATAATTTGGCATTAAAAAGACCAGGATCTAGGGGCCCACGGCCACCTTTTAAAAAGAAAGAACCCGATCATAGGATTAATAATCTTATCCGAGCTACTGAAGTTCGATTAGTCGGTGATAATATAGAACAAGGAATATACCCGACTCGGGAGGCGATAGCTATGGCCGATGAGTTAGACCTTGATTTAGTTGAAATTTCACCAAATGCCGTTCCTCCAGTATGTAAGATAGTTGACTATAGTAAGTTTGTTTACGAACAAAAGAAAAAGCTTAAGGAGATTAAATCGAATGCTAAGCAAACGGTTATAAAAGAAATTCGTTTTGGACCTAATACCAATGATCATGATTTTGAATTCAAACTTAAACATGCTCAAAAGTTCTTAGAGTCTGGGGAAAAGGTTCGTGCTTATGTTCATTTTAAAGGTCGTGCTATTGTTTACAAAGAACAAGGTGAAATCCTTTTATTAAGATTTGCTCAGGCTTTAGAAGACATTGGAAAAGTGGAACTGCTTCCTAAATTAGAAGGAAAACGTATGTTTATTACGCTTGCCCCCAAAAATTCGCCTAAGAAATAGTTGCGTATTGGTCATAAGGCCAACCATCAAGAGAATAGATAGATAAAAATAAATAGAATTATGCCAAAAATGAAAACCACTTCCAGTGCAAAAAAGCGTTTTAAGCTTACTGGAACAGGTAAAATTGCCAGAAAAAATGCATACAAAAGCCACATCTTAACTAAGATGTCTAAAAAACGTAAACGTAATCTTGGTCAGACAAGTTTAGTATCTGATGGAGACATGGGTAACGTTAAACGTATGCTTACAATAGGAAAATAATCAACAAAAATTTGAAACCGGGTATAGGGTATTAAGCCCGTTATAATAAACGGCACCTCTTACCAAAATAATTAAATATTATGCCACGTTCGGTAAACGCAGTAGCTTCGAGAAGAAGAAGAAAAAAGATTCTAAAATTAGCCAGAGGCTATTATGGATCACGCAGTAAGGTTTATACCATTGCGAAAAATACAATTGAAAAGGGATTACAGTATGCTTATCGCGACCGTAAAACCAAGAAAAGAGAATTTAGGGCATTATGGATTCAGCGTATTAATGCTGGTGCACGTCAACATGGAATTTCATATTCTCAATTGATGGGTAAATTATCAAAAAGTAATATCGGTTTGAATCGTAAGGTTTTAGCTGATTTAGCAATGAATCAACCAGAAGCTTTTAAAGCTATAGTAGACGCTGTAAAATAAATTGAATTTAATCTATCTATTTAAAAAAGGGAAACGAAAGTTTCCCTTTTTTGTTTCCCAATATTCTATTTAAAAACATTAAAACTATATTGCTGAGCTTCTTCCCATGCCGTCTGATTTAATTGTTTTATACTATATCCGGAGCTCTCCAATACATTTAATAATGATTCAGTTGCAATATTGCCAGTTAATACTTCCTCAGCCATTGGACAGCCTCCAAATCCTCTTAAAGCAGTGTCAAAGTGATCGCAGCTAGCTTCAAGCGCTGCTGCTATCTTTTTTTCGGCTGATTCGGGTGTACTGTGTAAATGTATTCCCCACGAAATTCCTGGAAAGGCATTTTTTAACATAGGATATAAATAAGAAATCTTTTCAGGAGTGGAATTACCAATCGTGTCGGCCAGAATTAGTTCTTTTACCCCCAATTGAATCAGTTGTTGAGCATATGATGAGACAATCTCTGCATTCCATTCATCTCCATAGGGATTGCCAAAACCCATGGAAAGATACACCAAGGGTTGAGTATTGGTTTTTAAACAATGATCACAGATTTGCTCCACCGTAAGCAATGATTCTGTAATTGATCGATTTGTATTTCTTTGTTGAAAGGTTTCTGATACAGAAAAAGGAAAACCAAGAACCGAAATCTGTTCAAATTGAGTAGCTTCCTGTGCCCCACGGAGGTTGGCAATAATTGCAAGCAAAGAAGATCTGCTTCCGGTCAGCTTCAGTTTATCAACGACAGAAGATGTGTCCCTCATTTGAGGGATTGATTTGGGCGATACGAAACTTCCAAAATCAATTCTATTAAATCCTACTTTTAATAATAAATTAATGTAGTGGATTTTTATATCTGTCGGGATAAATTCTTTTATTCCCTGCATTGCATCTCGTGGACATTCAGTGATCTGTATCATTCGATTCTTTTTTATGCCCGCTTGTCTTTTAATATTTTATTCGGCACCGATTATTTTTATACGCATACCTTCTAATTCTGGTGTAACGCGGATTTGGCAAGATAAACGGCTATCTGGTTGGGCATTATGCAATGTGTCCAGCATGTCGGCCTCGTCATCACTAGGTTCCGGCAATTCGAAATCATCAAGCACTTGTACATGGCAGGTCGCGCATAGTGCCATTCCTCCACAAGTAGCCAAGATATCATATTCTGATGCTTTTAATACTTCCATTAAGCTCAGACTTATATCAGTAGGAATTTCAAGATCTCTGACATTACCTTCTTGATCTTCTACCGTTATATTAATTAAATCGTTCTCCATTTTTATATTTAATAGATTAAAATTCGGTAATGCCGTTGACTGTTGTGTATTTGAAACTTAATTTCTGATCCGGATAAACATATTTAAATGCACTTTGAGCCATCAATGCAGCTTCATGGTAACCACAAAGAATTAATTTCAGTTTGCCTGGATAGGTATTAATATCACCAATTGCAAAAATTCCATCAACATTGGTGCTATAGTCGAATGTGTTGACTTCGATAGCAGATTTATCGATGTTCAATCCCCAATCAGCAATAGGTCCTAATTTCGGACTTAAACCGAAGAGTGGAATTAATGAGTCGGCTTCAATAAAAGTTTCTACTTTACTTTTATCGATCACGCCTATCTTATTAATTCTACCGTTTCCATGCACAGAATTTAAATTGCTTTGTAAAAGTAAACGAATCCTTCCCTGGCTTGCAAGATTGAAAACTTTTTCGGCTGAATCAGGGGCGCCTCTAAAGCTATCGCTTCTGTGAATTAAGGTCACTTCTTTTGCTATATCAGCTAAAAATATAGTCCAATCGAGAGCAGAGTCTCCACCGCCTGCTAATACAACGCGTTGATCGCGATAAACTTCTGGATTTTTAACCATGTAGCTAACGCCTTTCCCTTCAAATTCTTCTAATCCGATAACAGCCGGTTTTCTTGGTTCGAACGATCCCAATCCACCCGCTATTACAATCGCCTTTGCGTTAATTTCTGTGCCTTCATTGCTTGTCAGAACAAATGAGTCATCTTCTAATTTCCGGAGGCTTTCAACCCGTTCACCTAAGGTGAAAGTAGGGTGGAAGGGTGCAATTTGCTCCATCTGGTTATCAATTAATTCCTGTGCTTTAATTGTAGGATAACCAGGGATATCATAAATTGGCTTGTGAGGATAAATTTCTGATAATTGTCCGCCTACCTGCGGAAGGGCGTCAATTAAATGACAACGCATTTTTAGTAAGCCGGTTTCAAAGACAGCGAATAAGCCAACGGGGCCAGCACCAATGATGCAGATATCTGTGTTAATCATTATTGTTTAATTCTAAGTTTTTATAAATAGTATTTAATATACGTTGAAGATGTTCGAAGTCATTTTCATCTAAGTTTTCCCATGCCTTCATTCTGATTTCCCGAACATTTGGTTCTAACTGAGCAACCTTCTGTTGCCCTTTTTTACTTAATTGTACAACAAAGGATCTTCTATCGCTTTCGTGCAACATGCGCTCTACAAATCCCTTTTTGACTAATAAGTCAATTATACGAGTTAATGTAGGTTGATCTTTTCCACAGAGTTTGGCCAATTCTTTTTGAGAAACATTCGCAGCTTTATTTAAATTTTTTAAAACTGTCCATTGATCAACTGTGACTCCGTAGTTTCCCAGATTAAATTGAGTTTGAGCATATTGTTTAACACGTCTAGCAGTACTGTCCAGTAATAGTGAATATCGATTGAAAGAGTCTTTGTGCATACCAATAATTAGTATGACAAATATATGAGTTTTTCTTTAAAAATGACTGCGCTTCAAATAAAATTATGCTTTAAACAAAAAAAGAGGATAGCTTTCACGGCTATCCTCATTTAAATTTCAGTTCTTATTTTAAACTTTCACGGTTTTTATTTTTGCCGGAACCGCTTCGTCTGCATCTTCATTTTTAGTCATATCTCCAACGAGAGGAGCTGCAATGAATATTGAAGAATAAGTACCCAGAATAATACCGATTAAAATTGCAAAAGAGAAAGAACGAATTACTTCTCCACCAAAAATAAATAATATTGCCATCACAAATATGATTGTCAGGGAGGTGATAATAGTTCTACTTAATGTACTATTGATTGCTTCATTAATAACCTCCTCGTGATCTTTCTTTTTATTAGAAGGCATACCAAGAAACTCTCGCAAACGGTCAAAAACAACTACTGTATCATTTATACCGTAGCCGATTACTGTTAGCAAAGCAGCAATAAAATGCTGATCCATATCTAATGAAAAAGGAAGAAGGCCATCAAATATTGAGAAAATCCCCAATAGTATAATAGCATCATGGAGCAATCCCAATGCCGAAGCAAGGCTATATTGCCATTTATGGAAGCGTAATAAAATATATAATCCGATACCTATAATTGCGAACACAGTAGAGTAAAAGGCAGAAATTTTAATGTCATTAGCGATTGTCGGCCCAACTTTTTGTGAGCTCACAATTTCATGTGGATTATTCTGAATTTTGTCCAGTCCCTCATTCAATTTAACTAACACACTTTCGTCTGCAACGTCATTTGTTTCGTCAACAAGATATGATGTAGTAATACGTAATTTATCGTTCCCACCAAATGTTTTAACCTCAGTATCCTGACCAAATGATTCATTTAAAAATCCGCGTACTTGTTCCAGATCTACTGAATTTTCAAAATCAGCAACGTATGTTCTTCCACCTTTAAAATCAACACCTAAATTGAATCCTTTTGTAAATATAAAGATTAAGCTGATTGCCATTGCGATTATGGAGGCGGCATAGTATATTTTTCTTTTTTTAACAAATTGATAGTTTGCATTTTGAAGTGTGTTTTTACTCCATGGCAGTGAAATTGAAATTTTCCAGTCCTTTTGCAACATCCACTCAAATATAATTCTTGAGATAAAGATTGAAGTGAAAAGGGAAGTTAGTATACCGATCATTAAAGTAGTCGCAAAACCAGCGATTGGTCCGCTACCAAAAATGAATAAAATAACACCTATTAAGAAGGTTGTAATTTGTGAATCTAAGATAGAAGGCATTGCATGTTTATAACCATCTGCAAGCGCTTGTCGCATGGGTTTGCCCAATCTTAACTCTTCCCGGATACGTTCGTATATCAATACGTTTGCATCAACGGCACTACCCATGGTCAGCACAATACCTGCAATACCCGGTAAGGTGAGCACGGCACCAAGCGATGCCAGAATACCCATGATGAAGAATACGTTAAATAATACAGCAATATTGGCAACTACACCAGCAGTATTATAATAAGCAACCATGAATATTAAAACAATAACTAATCCAATTACAGATGAATTGATACCTGCATCAATAGCAGCTTGTCCAAGTGTTGGGCCAATGATCGCTTCTTCCACAATTTTAGCTGGTGCCGGTAAGCGACCTGCCTTTAATACGTTGGCTAAATCCTTGGTATCTTCGATTTGAAAGTTTCCGGAGATTGAAGAGTTACCATTTGGAATCTCATCCTGTACCGTAGGAGCAGAGTAAACTACATTATCCAAAACAATGGCAATCGATTTTTTATTGTTCGGATCTGCAGATGCCGCAGCGGTTATTCTGCGCCACTCTCTTGCGCCTTCTGTATTCATGCTCATGCCAACTTGCGGATTGCCATTTTGATCGAAATCTGCACGTGCATCAGCAATAACACTACCGGTTAATGCGGCTTGTCCATCTGAAGTGGATGGTTTTAAAGCATATAATTCAAATCTTTTATCCTGCTTGCTGATTGGCTTGACACTCCATGCTAATTTAACATTTGCAGGAATAATTGATTTTATTATTGGGTCTTGAAGGTATGAGTTTACAGTTGCTGTATCTTTTTGTAATACATAGCCAATTACCGGTCCCGGTCTTAGCATGGTTTGCCCATTTTCACCTTGACCAACCGCAGGTTGCATAACATCAAATAACGGATTGTTTTGTGCAAGTGCTGCAGTTGCAGCTGTATCTTTGTTTAAAGAATCTTTCTTTCCGGTAATTGCCGCCAATTGACCTTCTTCTGCTTTTTGTTCTGTCTTTGCAGTATCAGCTACCTTATTAATAGCAGTATCCGGTTTTCTGTTTTTTAACGTACTTGTTAATGTCTTATTAATATTTTCTATCAGTGGAAATATCTCTAAGTTATCATAGGTTTCCCAGAATTCCAGTTTAGCGGAACCTTGTAAAAGCTTACGAACACGATCTTCATCACTTACTCCGGGTAACTCAATTAAAATACGGTTTGTTCCCTGTTGTTTTTGGATATTAGGTGATGCAACTCCAAATTTATCAATACGGGTTCTTAAGATATTAAATGAACGATCAATCGCACTCTCAGATTCCTTTTTTAAGAAATCCAATACCTGCGCATCACTAGATTGTGCGTTAATAGCAGCCACATTATCTTTCGTAGCGAAAAAACTAGCCAGAGAAACAGCTGGATTCAGTTTTTTAAACTCCTCCCCAAATAGCGTAACATAATCTGTTTGGCTTTCTTTTGAACGAACGTCTGCATTTTTTAAAGCATCGATAAAGTTCTCATCAGTAGGGTTACCAGCCAAATTACTTATCAACTCCTGTAAAGAGATTTCCATTGTTACGTTCATACCTCCTTTAAGGTCTAGCCCTAATGCGATTTCACGTTCTTTAACTTCCTGATAAGTATACTTAGCAATACCTATATTAAATACGGGTTGATCCGCGATTGAATCCAAATAAGCTCTTTCCTTTATCGGATCTCCATTAGCATACGCAGCCGCATCTTTCTCTACACTTCGGGTTACAAATGTAAATGAGATTGAATACAGACACGCAAGCGTTATGATTGCTATAAAAAATTTAATTATACCTTTCCCTTGCATCGTTTTTTAATTGTAAAAATAATTGTATATAGTTTTGTTAAGTGGGCAAATCTATGAAAATTTTGAATAATGATAAGTTTTATTTTCTTATAAACATTATTTGTGATTTTTCTTCCTTTCGTATATCATAAAATTGTAATCGTATGGGTTCTTTTCATCCGCTTCATGGTATGATTCTGATGTTAATTGCCAAAGGTCCTGTAAGATAGGAGGGAAAAATGTATCCGCTTCAAATTCTCCGTAAATTAGTGTCTGGTAGATCCTGTCACAACGGTCCATGCTTTGTGCATAGATTTCAGCACCGCCAACAATAAAAATTTCATCAGAAAGATCGCAAAGTCTTAAAGCTTCATCTAAAGAATGAGTCACTTCTACACCGGGAATAACGAGATCCTTTTTTCGGGTAATGACGATGTTTCTGCGATTGGGTAATGGCTTGCCGACAGAATCATAGGTTTTTCGCCCCATAATGACTGTATGGCCAGTTGTTGTTGCTTTGAAGAACTTTAAATCGGCAGGCATATGCCATAAAAGCTGATTTTTATTACCTATTGCATTATTCTGTGCGGTGGCGACTATTATTGAAATCATAACGGATAATTAAACGGCAACCGGAGCCTTGATATGCGGATGATATTGATAATCCTCTAATTGGAAATCTTCAAATTTAAAATCAAAAATATTCTTTACATCTGGATTAATACGCATTTTTGGAAGCGGATATGGAATTCTTTTCAGCTGTGTTTCTGCTTGTTCCAAATGGTTGCTATATAAATGGGCATCACCTAAGGTATGTATAAAATCCGCAGCTTCCATATCACAGACTTGCGCAACCATCATGGTCAATAAAGCATACGAAGCTATATTAAAAGGAACGCCTAAAAATATATCGGCACTGCGTTGATACAACTGACATGATAGCTGTGCTTTTTCCTGACCCTTTGCAGGATTAGCGGGTGATACATAAAATTGAAAAAACGCATGGCAGGGCGGAAGTGCCATTTTTTCAATTTCTGATACATTCCATGCAGAAATGATAATTCTCCGTGAATCAGGATTTGTTTTTAACAGATTGATCGCCTGTTGAATCTGATCAATATTTTCTCCTTGGGGATTCGGCCATGAACGCCATTGAGAACCATAAACCGGTCCCAGGTTACCCTCTTCATCAGCCCATTCATCCCAAATACTTACATTATTATCCTTTAAGTATTTTATATTCGTTTCTCCTTTTAAGAACCAGATTAATTCGTGGATAATGGATCTTAGATGAAGGCGTTTGGTGGTTACTAATGGAAAACCTTCTTTCAGATTAAAACGCATTTGGTACCCAAATATACTTTTTGTTCCTGTTCCAGTGCGATCATGCTTTTCGGTTCCCTCTTCATATACCTTACGCATTAAATCAAGATATTGCTGCATTTTGTATTTTCCTGTTTTATAATTATAGATGTAAATGTAAGAATAAAATAAACATTCTATCCAATTCCCGTGTTATGATTAAAACAAAATCAACAAATTATGGCAAAGTATTCAAAAAAAGCAGGAGAAAAAGTTGAAGAAAACATGCACGAGATGAAAGAGGGAAAACTGAAATCGGGAAGTGGTAAAAAGGTTACTTCTAAAAAGCAAGCTGTTGCAATTGGTTTATCTGAAGCACGAAAAGAAGGTGCAAAAGTTCCAAAAAAGAAATCGTAAATCCATATTTATAAAAATCAGATTCTTTACCAAGAATGCCAGGCGATATGAAAATTGTCTGGCAGTGGTATCATTATTGCATCTTGCATACCTTTTTAACTTAATCAATCCCAAGTTTTATAATGAACTATTGTAGCAAATTATCTTTTGTTCTATTTTTTACAATTCTATTTTCCAGCTGTAATACGAATACAGATAGCCATACGGACGATCCTGTAACGATCTCAGAAAACACCAAAAAAGACTCATCACATAGCGAAGAAGAAAGCGCCTACCGGTATAAGGTGAGTGATACTGCTAAGGTCTCGCAATGGCTGCGAAGTTCAATTCTCAAACAGGATATTGATTTTTTAGAAGCCCGTCAAAGAGAATATACCCTGGATGCCTATGATTTAAACAGCGACGGAAAAGTTGAATACTTTATAGGTTTGCCCAATGATTATTTTTGCGGCTCGGGTGGATGTACCTATTATATTTTGAGCAATGAAGGGGAAGTTATAGCTTTGTTTACAGTAAGTCACGCTCCCTTTCTAATTTTGCCCTCAAAAAGCAAGGGATGGAATGATCTTGTTATTAGTTCAACAGATGGACAACGAAAGTTAACCTTTGATGGAAAATCGTATCCCGGCAATCCTTCTGTATTACCGCTTTACAAAGATAGCGTGGCAAATGAAAAGTATATTTCTGTACTTAAAGAGCCACAGAAATATACTTTCTAATTTTTAATATAAAGAGGATTAAGGGGAGGAGTTTTATTCCATTTCTAATGTTTATTCCTTCTCGACAATAAATACACCATCCTGTTTCAATAATTGCCTGTGTTCAATGAGTTTGGAAAGGTTGATTGTACCAATTATATATTTAAATTTTTCAGCTTCGTATCGTTCGCTTATATGTTTAAAGCCAAGTTGCTCAATTAGCTCTTCATTTTCATACCGTAAATAAATATTCAAATCCCAATTTGGGCAGTACCCTTCCAATTCTGAATTAATGGTATTTAAATGCTTTTTATATTCATAGCGGTAATCATAACGCAAAGCTGCAATATCTGAAAGTACTGCAGATCCTGTTGGATGACCGCCCGCACCTTTTCCATAAAAGAATTGCTGATCTGCAAACGCAGCCTGCACCAAGACACCGTTATATTCATTTTCAACCTGATAGAGAATATTATCCGCATCAACAAACTTCGGAAGAACATATAGGATGACTTGTTTTTCGCTTATTTTCCGCGCTGTAGGAACCAGTTTTATTTTTAAGTTTTTTTCATTTGCAAAGCGTACATCCATGTCATTTAAACCATCAATTCCCAGGTTTAACACTTCTTCCGGATTAATAAATAATCCATACGCATGTGATGCTACAATGCTCAATTTATATTTCGCGTCAAATCCGCCTACATCCAAGGTAGGATCAGACTCAGCAAAGCCTAAATCCTGTGCTTGTTTCAGGGCTGTATCATAATCCAGATTTTCATTGAAAATTTTTGAAAGAATATAGTTGGATGAACCATTGAAAATACCACTTATTGAATGCAGTAGTTCATTATCATAGTATTCCTCCAGATTTCTAATAATTGGGATACTTCCACAAACAGCGCCTTCATAAAGTAAAGATGTATTGTGTTGTTGCTGTATTTCAACGAGTTCCTGTAAATGGTTGGCAATCATTTTTTTATTTGCCGAAACTACATTTTTCCCATTTTTTAAAGCTTTGGAAACGATTTCGAAAGCTACTTCAGCATCATCAATTAATTCAATAACGGTATTAATCTCCGGATCTTCTAAAATTGCATCCGGATTGGTATGAAACAATTCCTTCGGTAAACTCCTTTTCTTTTCCGGATGCTTGATTACAAATTTTTTTATTTCCAGATTGAGATCTTTTGTTTTAATAATATCATAAAGCCCCTGGCCAACTACACCAAAACCGAAGATACCTAGTCTTAATTTTTTTTCCATTTATATAAATATAGATGCTGAATATTTAGTTGTTGAATTTTTTTTATTTATAAAGTTTTGAATCACCTGCGTAATCGCTTTGGTTTCAATTAAAAAGCCATCATGGCCATAGAAGGAATCAATTTCTGCATATTCTGCAAAAGGAATATTTTCTGCTAAATATTTCTGCTCTTCAGGAGGGAACAAAATATCGCTTTTTACGCCGATTACCAACGACTTTGCTTTAATTGTTTGCAGCGCCTCTTTTATTCCTTTGCGGTTCCTGCCTAAATGATGCGCATCCATTGCCTTTGTTAAAAACCAATAGCTGTAAGCATTAAAGCGCTTTATTAATTTTTCACCCTGGTAATTTTGATACGAAGAAGCACGATAATGATCTGTTTTATCCGCTTCCGTTTCAAGCTGGGTGCAGCCATAAGTTTCATATGCCCTGTAAGAAAGCAAAGCGATTGATCTTGCTGTTTTTAATCCCTTTAAACCTCCGTTTGGAGTATTTGAATAGAATGTTCTATCACTCGAAATTGCCAAACGCTGGCTTTCATTAAACGCGATGCCCCAGGGTGAATGCTGAGCATTTGTCGCCAGCACGATTAGCTTTTCAATTTTATCAGGATCCATGATAGCCCATTCCAACGCCTGTTGGCCTCCAAGGGAACCACCGATTAATACTGATATCTTAGGTATCTGTAAGTGCTCTGCCAAAAGTTGGTGAGCACTTACAGTATCACGTGTAGAAAATTGTGGAAAAGACAAATAATAGGGCTCCCCGGTTGTTGGGTTTATACTTAATGGATTTGTTGTTCCATAAGGCGACCCGAGGATATTGGCACAAATGATGAAATGTTCCTGGGGATTAAAATAGTCATTTTCACCAAATAAACCCGGCCACCATTCCAATACATTTGCATTTGCTGTTAAGGCGTGGCACACCCATACCACATTATTTTTTTGTGCATTTATTTTTCCATAGGTGGTATAAGCGATTTCTAAACTTTCTAATCGCTGACCATTCTCTAATTTAAAGGTTTTATTGTATTGAAACTTGTATGTATTCATATTTGAGAAAATGCATTTTCAAAATCTGCTTTGATATCATCGATGTGTTCGATTCCAACAGACACACGAAGTAAAGAAGGACTGATTCCGGCAGCGGACTGAGCTTCATCACTTAATTGCTGATGTGTTGTTGCAGCAGGTTGAATTATCAATGTCTTTGTATCGCCAACATTCGCCAGATGGCTTGTTAATTTCAGGTTATCAATAAAAGCTGTTGCTCTTTCTTTTCCACCTTTAATTTCAAAGCTAAGAACGGCACCAAAACCATTCTTTAAATATTTTTTAGCGTTTGCATAATAAGGACTATCAGGCAAGCCGGGATAATTAACTTTATCAACCTGTGGGTGGCTTTGCAGCCATTTAGCCAATGCCAGCGTATTGTCTACATGTCTTTGAACCCGAAGTGATAATGTTTCCAATCCTTGAATAAATAGGAAAGAATTAAATGGTGAAAGGGCAGGGCCTAAGTCACGAAGACCTTCCACTCGTGCCCGAATGGCAAACTGAATATTCCCAAAGCCGCTCTCTACCCCAAATACATCGCTGAAAACCAAGCCGTGGTATCCTTCAGACGGTTCACTGAACTGTTTGAATTTACCATTTCCCCAGTTGTAATTTCCTCCGTCAATAATAACACCACCAATGCTGTTTCCTTGTCCGCCTATCCATTTGGTTGCGGCATGTACAATTACATTCGCTCCGTGCTCAAATGGTCTGAAAAGATAACCGCCAGCGCCAAACGTGTTATCTACCACTACGGGGATATCGTACTTTTTAGCAACCGCAATGACTTTATCAAAATCAGGAATGCTGAAACTAGGGTTACCGATCGTTTCTAAAAACAATGCCTTCGTATTTTCATTGATCTGCTCTTCAATACTTTCTGGTGAATCGTCCTTTGCAAAGCGGGCTTCAATACCCAAACGCTTGAAAGTAACTTTAAATTGATTGTAAGTACCACCGTATAGGTTTGGACTGCTGACGAAATTATCGCCGCTCTCTAAAATATTAGTCAAAGCTATAAACTGCGCTGCCATTCCGGAAGAAACAGCTACAGCTGCAACTCCGCCTTCCAATGCAGCTATGCGCTTTTCGAAGACATCTGTCGTGGGGTTCATGATTCTTGTATAGATATTGCCAAGCTCCTTTAATGCAAAAAGATTAGCTCCATGTTCCGCGCTGTTAAAAACAAAAGAAGTAGTTTGATAAATTGGAACAGCTCTCGAACCCGTAGTAGGATCGGCTTCTTGTCCGGCGTGTACTTGTAATGTTTCGAATTTAAATGATTCTGTGGCCATAATTTTGTCGTAATAATTTAGATGATTGAATGAATATTTTAATTTGGGTGGTGCAATTTCTTTTAACTGGTCTTACAGTCAAGCGAATTACATTATTAGATTGTAACTGTGTTTAACAACAACAATCAGCAATATACATGCCTTGCATTCGGGGAGGTACGAACGTTATCAGGTGGATAAGCTTAGCATTTGAGCTAAGACAGATTTCAGAAAAGTTGTTTTTTGTTTGCATGTCTTTAAAATTTATATTTTCCCATTAATTTGGGACAGGAATTGGCACCTTTTCTTTATCAGATGGTTGCCAGTGGTTCATTGAGCCAGTCTCTCGCCACTTCTTTATAAATCAAGACTCTTGAAGGAGTAATGATCAGTACATCTTTATACGATGTACTTCGCAAATATACAATCCATTATTGGAAATGCAAAAAAATCTTTATTGAAATCTCATATTTGCTGATAATATTATAATATTCTAGTGAAATTATAACGTTTGAGTAAATTGATTGCTTAGCCGTTCAAGCGCTTGAATGATTTCTTCCAGACGTTGAGCTTCTCTTCTATTGTATTGTTTCATAAACACAAATTGGCAGATTAACATCCAGCCTATGCTTAAAACAATGTATATCAGAAGTTGCCAAAAAGGTAAGATATAATACATTTCGATGGCAAAAAGACAGAGTGAAAGAGAAATGATAATAACATACACCTGATAGGTCTTGGTGTTCAATTTGAATCTTGATTTTTTATAGCTTTGCAGGTACGCGATGTATTCATCAGGCTTTTTAAAGAGTACGGTTGTTTTGTTTATTTTGCGGTAATCATTTATTTGGATCCTTAAATAATATATCATACTTCCAATGATGATGATCATGGCCAGATGGGATGTCCACGTATGAAAAGTTGCTGTTATCCATACCGTAAATATAAAAAGTAGCGCAATGCCAATCGTAATGGTTTGCAGCAAAAGCCTGTTTACATAGCTGTTTTTTTGTTCATCAATTCGCTTGAAAACATCTTCGATATTAACCGGTTCGCTTGACTGAACTCGCCACAGCCGCCTAATCTCTTCAAAGTCTTTCATATCGGTTATATATATCTGTTAATTTATGCTTAATGCGGTGAATCTTCACCCTTAAATTCCCTTCCGTTATTCCTGAAATCTCAGCAATTTCAGGGTAGGGGATTTCATCTAATACAAGTGTAATTATAATCCGTTCGCTTTCTTCTAATTGCGCTATACACTTATACAATTGTGCGATCTGTTCATCTTTATCTGAAACCGGTTCAATCGTATTCTCTATGATGTAATCGTTTATTTCATCCGTCGCTTTTCTTTTTTCAATTCGTAAATAAGAAAGACATGTATTAATTCCTATTCGATAGATCCAGGTGGATATTTGTGATTGTTTTCGGAAGCTGTCTAAGTTTTGCCACACTTTGATAAATGTTTCCTGCATCAAGTCATTGGCAGAATCGCTATCACCAGTATAACCATAACATAAATGGTATATTACTTTTGAATTTTTATCGAATAGTTCTTTAAATAGCTCTTCTTTGGTTTTCATTACGCAGTAATTAGATAATGAGGACGATCCTTTGTTACATCTTAACGGAAATATTCCAAAAGAACAAATTTTTGGAGAGGAATCGACAAGCCCGAAAGTCTTTCTTTCGTTTTGAGGCGGATAATTTTCGTTTTAATCCACTTGCTTATAAATGCATAAACTGTTTTTTTGATTTTTGCCTTGTAAAACATTGGAATGTTAGATTTTATGCAGGCGATAGAAGTCTGAAAACACAAATTGGCTATGAAGAAGTTAGAACTTTGTCTTACCTAAAGTGTTGTCTAAAAAGCAATAAAATATTAATAAGAAATGAAAATAGTTAAATTGAACAACGGAGTAGAAATGCCAATCCTTGGGTTTGGGGTTTTTCAGGTCCCCGACAGCACCGAATGTGAAAGGGCAGTTACAGATGCAATTGAAACAGGTTACCGGCTAATTGATACTGCGGCTTCCTATCTCAATGAGGCTGCTGTAGGCAATGCCATAAAGAATAGTGGTATTGCCAGAGAAGACCTGTTTATAACTACCAAACTGTGGGTACAGGACACGGGCTATGAAAAAACAAAAGTTGCCTTTCAAAGGTCTTTAGAAAAATTGCAATTGGATTATCTGGATCTATATTTAATTCATCAGCCTTATGGAGATGTTTTTGGTTCGTGGAAAGCTATGCAGGAATTATACCATGAGGGAAAAGTCAGAGCCATTGGCGTATCCAACTTCCACCCTGATCGAATGATGGATTTAATTATAAACAGTGGTTTTACGCCCGCTATCAACCAGGTTGAAACCCATCCGTTCCACCAACAAATTGAAAATCAGAAATTCCTTCAGGAAAACAATGTACAGATAGAATCCTGGGGCCCTTTTGCGGAAGGCAAAAACAAGATATTCCACAATGAGGTAATATCGGCTATTGGCGAAAAATACAATAAATCCACTGCGCAGGTAATTCTTCGTTGGTTAAGCCAAAGAGGTGTTATCGCTATCCCCAAATCTGTTCGAAAAGAAAGAATGGCTGAAAATTTCAACATTTTTGATTTTGAACTTTCAGATCAGGATATGCAGGATATTGCAACATTGGATACGAAGGAGAGTCTATTTTTCGATCACCGTGACCCCAAAATGGTTAAAAGCCTCAGCGAACGGAAACTGGATATTTAACAAGTAAAAAAAATAAAAACAATGGAAAATCGTGCGCTTGGAAATAAGGGACTGGAAGTATCAGCCCTCGGGTTAGGTTGTATGGGATTAAGTTTTGGCTACGGTCCCGCCGTTGATAAACAGGAAGCTATCAAATTAATCAGGGCAGCATATGAAGAAGGCGTTACCTTTTTTGATACCGCTGAATGTTATGGTCCGTTTACAAACGAAGAATTGTTGGGCGAAGCGCTTGCTCCCTTTCGGCATAAAGTGGTCATTGCAACCAAATTTGGGTTTGAAGACGGTGATTCGAAAAAAGGTTTGGATAGTAGTCCTGCAAGAATAAGAGCTGTGGCGGAAGCGTCCATAAAAAGACTGAGAACCGATTATATTGATCTGTTTTATCAGCACCGCGTTGACCCCAATATACCTATTGAAGAAGTTGCCGGAACCATTCGGGATCTGATCAGTGAAGGAAAAGTAAGGCATTGGGGATTATCGGAAGCAAGTGCCGAAACGATTAGAAAGGCACACTCCGTGCAACCTGTTGCAGCATTGCAGAGCGAATATTCTTTATTTTTCCGTGAACCTGAAAAGGAAATCATACCAACATTGGAAGAATTTGGAATTGGCTTTGTACCATTCAGTCCATTGGGAAAAGGTTTCTTAACAGGCGCAATCAATGAAACCACAAAATTCGATCCTGCGGATTTCAGGAACATTGTACCCCGGTTCTCGGAAGAAAACAGGAAAGCAAATCAGGTGTTGGTCGATTTATTAAAAACCATCGCTACAGAAAAGAATGCAACACCGGCTCAAATAGCATTAGCATGGTTACTGGTTCAAAAGCCTTGGATCGTGCCCATTCCGGGAACCACAAAATTGCACCGTCTTCAAGAGAACAATGGTGCTACCACCATTGAATTGTCCGTAGAAGATATACAGCAGATAGAAACGGCGGCTTCAAAGATATCCATCCAAGGAGCGAGATATCCGGAGGCTTTACAAAACAGAGTAGGAAAATAAACAAATTGAAATGAAGAGAAAATTAATGAGGTATTTCGGTGTATTAACATTATTGGTTGCTACATCAATATCAGTTAATGCACAAAATACGCAGAAACCATTGATTATTGCAGAGCAAGGCAGTTTTGCTGTGGGAGGAACAACGATTACTGAACCGGGCAGCTTTGATCTGAATAATTCCCTGAAGCCTCAAGGACAAACTTTTCATGGAGACCATGGCTATGCTTTTTATCAAATTCCGGTAAAAGCCAGAAAGTATCCATTGGTTTTTTTGCATGGAGCCGGACAGTCCAAGAAAACATGGGAAACAACCCCTGATGGACGTGAAGGCTTTCAGAATATTTTTTTACGACGAGTTTTTGGCGTTTATCTGCTTGACCAGCCCAGACGTGGCGATGCCGGTAGGAGTACTGTTGCGGCAACCATAACCCCAATTCCTGATGAACAGTTTTGGTTCACACAATTCCGAATCGGTAATTTTCCCGATTACTTTCCAAATGTTCAATTTCCAAAAGATGCGGCTTCCCTGGAACAGTTTTATAGGCAGATGACGCCTAACACGGGTGATTTCGACGCAAATACAATATCAGACGCCATTTCTGGATTATTTAATAAGATCGGTGAAGGTATTCTGGTTACTCATTCACAGGGCGGTGGTCCGGGCTGGTATACTGCAATAAAAAATGACAAAGTTAAAGCTGTTGTGGCTTATGAACCGTACAGTAGCTTCCTATTCCCGGAAGGTGAATTGCCGCAACCGATAAAATCAACAGGCCTTTTTGGCGAGCTGAAAGGCGAGGAAATACCTTTAGCAGATTTCCTTAAGCTGACCAAAATACCCATCGTAATCTATTATGGTGATAATATTGCTGAGGAGCCTACGGATGTTTGGAATAAAGACCATTGGCGTTCAGGACTTGAAATGGCAAGAATCTGGGCATCCACCATCAATAAACATGGAGGTGATGCAACGGTAGTACACTTGCCGGAAATCGGTATCAACGGCAATACGCACTTTCCCTTTTCTGATTTGAACAATATTCAGGTCGCTGACGAATTGTCGAAATGGTTAAAGGAAAAAAGTCTCGATAAGTAATAATGGCAGCAATTCCTGTAATTTGTATACCAGTAAGATGCGACTGTAATAGAAACTTTGTACACGTAAAATCATGATAGCTTCATCGCCATTAAAAACAAATCTTATACGGATGAAAACGTTGGCAACATATTGCTTAATGCTAAGCACATTCTTATTTACACTTACATCCTGCTCGGCAGAAGAATCAACAAAAGCAAAAGAAGAACCACAAATAGAAAAGGGCGAATTATTGAAAGATCAAAAGGTGCTGATCGTTTATCTGTCACGTACTAAGAATACGAAAGCCCTTGCAGAGATCATCCGAAAAGAAATTGGTGCTGATCTGGTGGCACTGGAGTTGGAAAGTCCTTATCCAGAAGACTATAAAACCATTGTTGAGCAAGTGGCGGAAGAAAATGAAACAGGTTATTTACCGCCGTTAAAAACAACCGTTGACAACATAGGAGAATACGACGTGGTCTTTATCGGATTTCCAACCTGGGGAATGCAATTGCCACCTCCCATGAAAAGCTTTTTGAACCAGTACGATCTAAGTGGAAAAACGATCGTACCCTTTAACACCAATGCAGGCTATGGCATTGGCAGCAGTTTTGAAACCGTGAAACAATTGTGCCCAAACAGTAAAATACTGGAGGGGTTTTCAACTAAAGGTGGTGTTGAAAGGGATGGAATCCTATTCGTGATGGAAGGAAAAAAAGAAAAACAAGTACAGGCGGAAGTACAAAAATGGTTAAAGAAAATAGGTTTTTAAATTGACTGAAAGAACATATTTTTATGTATAGATCGTTTATCATCAAAAATAAAAAACAAATTGTTAAAAAAGTATAATTCCTACCAGTTGCTTTTGATAAGCCTTATATCTGCATTATTCATTATATACCCGGATATTACCTGGTTGCCTTTTGACCTGGAAAAGCTCACGAGCGTAGAAAAAACTGATTATGTTGCTTTTTTCCTGTTTCGATATGTGTTTTTTGTCGGTCTGATTTTTTTATTGATAAAAATCAATCTGCAGAAAGTAAAGACCTCTTTATTCAAGAAGCGTTTAGCATATAATATTTGTATTTCTATTGCGGCCTATGCGATTTATGGGGTTGTCTTTTTTCTGCTATATGCAAAGGTTAAACATTTCGGCAGCTTGGTCCTGTTTCAGTTCTTCTTTGTTTCTATTTTAAGCACACTTATGGGGCATATTGTCATTTTGTATACTGAACAGCGAAAACGGGAACTGGAGATCGAGGAGTTGAAGGTGGAGAACCTGCAGAGCCGTTACGATGCCCTGACAAACCAGATCAATCCCCATTTCTTTTTCAATTCACTCAATGGGCTAACATCGTTGATCCGGAAGCAGAACAATGAAACAACATTGACGTACGTAAACAAGCTGTCTGATGTGTTCCGTTACATTCTTCAAAGTGACAAGAAAGGACTTGTGACCTTAGGTGAAGAACTGGCTTTTGTGGATGCGTTTCGTTACATGATGGAAGTTCGCTTTGCAAACAAATTGGAGTACCGCATAGATATTAGTGAAAAATTATTGTCTTACAAGTTGCCCGTACTTTCTATTCTTCCACTTCTCGATAACATTGTGGTTCATAATCGGATTGACAGCGATCACCGGATGGTGATTGATATCTATTTCAACGATAATGATGAACTGGTTGTTTCGAATCCTGTTTTTAACAAACTGTCTCCAGCTGCAACCAATGGTACAGGGCTTAAGAATTTGGAAAGCCGCTTTCAGTTATTGATGAATAAGCAGATCAGAATTGAAGACAGAGGAGATGTGTTTAATGTCTATTTACCGCTAAAATAATCGTTTATGAGAGTATTGATCGTCGAAGATGAAACTGCAGCCTATGAAAGTTTAGTGCACGTTTTGAAAGAAATTGATCCGGCTATCGAGGTCTTGGGAAATACAGAAAGTATTAGCCAGACCATTAATTGGTTGAACGGGAATAGTGCTCCTGACTTGATATTAATGGATATTCATTTGTCTGACGGTTCTGCGTTTTTGATATTTAATCATATCGAGATCGAGATACCGATTATTTTCACCACTGCTTATGACGAATATGCAATTGAAGCCTTTAAAGTAAACAGCATTGATTATCTGCTTAAGCCTATAAAGAAGAGCGAGTTAGAGCGTGCCTTAAATAAGTTTAAAAAGTGGTCGCATACCGATATCGCCGAATACTTATCAAAGATAACCCGGCTGGCACCCTCACCCCGCTATCAAGACAAACTCTTGATCCCAGTTAAGGACAAATTACTGCCGGTTGATCTTGGGGACGTTTCCTTTTTTTATACAACAGACAAAAATACTTCTGTCGGCCTAAATGATGGAAGAATAATTCCCTATTCAAGAAGCCTGGATCATATCTTTTCTTCTTTGAATCCGGCGAACTATTATAGGGCCAATAAGCAATTCATCATTGCCCGGAATGCGGTCGAAAATATAACGGTCTGGTTCGATAGCCGTTTGCTCGTTACGCTTGACAGGGATGTTCCTGAACGTATTTATATAAGCAAAAATAAAGCAGCAGAATTTAAAGATTGGCTTGTGAATCAATAAGCGGATGGGTAGAGTCCTGCTTTCGCGTTAAGGTAGGGAGTTTTCGTTTTCGTCCGTGTCGTTAGAAATCCATGAATGCTTTTCTGGATATTTGTCTCATAAGCCATTGGAAAGCTAATTGTTAGATAATAAAAAAATAAAACCATGAAAAAAGCAATCTATCTTATCATTTTGATATTTGCTGCTGTTACGACAAGTGCGTCGGCGCAAGAACAGGGTATTTTTCCACGTGGGGAAAAAGCAAAAAATGTAAATCATACCGGAGATGTCTGGCTCAGTGAATTAAACCAAGCAGATAGTATTATTAACACGCAAATCTCGCTTGCCATCTTCGCACCCAATGCGAAGCTAAACTGGCATACTCATTCCGCCGGGCAAATTCTTCTCATCACTGAAGGAACTGGCTATTATCAAGAGAAAGGAAAGCCTGTACAGATCGTACACAAGGGTGATGTCGTAAAATGTTTACCTGATGTAGAGCACTGGCATGGCTCAACGCCTAAGAGCGGCGTTACGTATGTAGCAGTTTCCCCAAAAAGCAAAACAACATGGTTACACCCCGTGACAGAGGAAGAATATCAAAATATAACGCCTTAACAGATAGTTGTTTATGATGTTATATCAAAAACCATCGTTTATGTATCAAGGGAAGTTAAGAAATAAGAAAATTACCCAACTTTTTTGTGCAATTGTTGCCGCCATTTTTATTATAGGCTGTCAGACCAGCGGCGAAAATAAAGAGCACGGATATATTGCCATTCAAGAACAGGGAAGTTTTGCGGTAGGAGGTACCGTAATCACCACAACTGGAACTTTTGATCCCATAGCAGACGGTGCTTTCAATCCTGGAAACCAAAGTTCCAAAGGACAGACACTGCATGGCGACCACGCTTTTGTGGTCTATCAAAAGCCTGTCGATGCAAACAAACTTCCGCTTGTGTTCTGGCATGGTTATGGGCAATCCATGAAGACCTGGCAGACCACCCCGGACGGCCGGGAAGGTTTCCAGGACCTTTTCCTGAGACGTGGATTTAGCGTCTATAACCTGGATCAGCCAAGAAGGGGTGAAGCGGGGCGTAGCACAAAACCAACTTCTATCGCGGCAGCACCCGATGATCAACTCTGGTTTGGAATTTTTCGATTGGGATTGGGTTCAGAATTTTATCCAGATGTACAATTTTCAAAAGATCCTGAAGCACTCAACCAATTTTTCAGGCAGATAGTACCCGATACCGGACCCATCGATTTTGAGGTAAACACTAATGCCGTTTCTGAATTGTTCAATAAAATTGGAGAAGGTATCCTGGTTACCCACTCCCAAAGTGGCGGACAAGGTTGGATGACTGCTGTAAAAAACAGCAATATTAAAGCAATCGTTTCTTATGAACCGATGAGCAATTTTGTGTTTCCGGAAGGCGAAGTACCGGAAGCGGTTCCTTATCTGGGAGGAGCGTTGAAAGGTTTAGGTGTTCCTTTAGCTGACTTCGAAAAACTTACAAAAATTCCAATCGTGATGTATTATGGTGATTTTATCCCCGATCAGCCCGTAGACAATCCCGGTCAAGAACAGTGGCGTGCAGCGTACGCCATGGCAAAAAAGTGGAAAGAAGCAGTCAACAAACATGGTGGAGATGTAACGCTTGTTCATCTCCCTGAGATTGGGATCAAGGGCAATACCCATTTTCCGATGTCGGATTTAAACAATGTAGAAATAGCCGATTTAATGTCCAAATGGTTAAAGGAGAAGGGATTGGATGATTAAATCACTTGAGCTAAAAAGAAATTTACCCTATTATAAAATTTATAAATAAAATCGCTATGAAAGCATTAACTCTTGCACTTTTTTTAATCATGATGGGTACACAATCATCGTTTGCACAAAACGCTTCTGCAGAGCAGGAAGTCATTCAACTTTCTAAAGAAAAGTGGCAGTGGATGTCAGACAAGAATACAGATGTTCTGGACAAGCTATTTGACGAAAAATCCGTGTTTGTCCACATGGGAGGTTCCTGGGGAAAGGAACAAGAAATCAATGTCATTAAAAGTGGCGGTATTTGGTACAAGAAAGCAGACATCCATGAAGTATCTGTGAATATAATTGACAATACGGCTATTCTTTTAAACAGGATTGATCTATTGGCCGTTGTTGGTGGGAACGAAGTGACCAATCCCTTTATAGTGACAGAAGTCTATATTAAACAAGACGGATCATGGAAGTTAGGCTCATTATCGTTTACCAAGATCCTTAGCCCTTCCGGTAAATAGCAGCTATTAGAAACATGTCGAACATGAAAAAATATTAACAGTTTAACCATCATGATCGGTTGCACAGCAAACGGTTGCCAATGTTCACTTATGACAGCTTCATTGCCATTAACAAACAATTTATTTAAATGAAAAAAAACAAAATAATCATTGGATTAGTGTTCGTTTTCAGTTCAATTTCCTTTGTTCTGAAGGCTCAAGACAATCCGAATAAAAATATGATGCTAAGCCCTAAGGAACAAGCAATCGTTAGCATTGCAGCAGTTACTGCAAAAGGCGATTTATCAAAGCTAGAAACAAAACTGAATGCAGGTCTTGATGCCGGATTGACCGTCAACCAGATCAAGGAAGCCATCATGCATGTTTATGCCTATGCCGGATTTCCCCGCAGCCTTCGGGGGTTACAGACTTTTATAACCGTCCTGGACAAACGTAAAGCCAATGGAATTGAAGATGTAATGGGCAGTGATGCTTCACCAATTAGTGATGAACGAAGCAAATACGACCGTGGCAAGGCGGTATTGGAAGAATTGACCGGTATTCCTGAAACCAGGCCAAAAACCGGTTATGCGGCATTTGCACCTACAATAGAGGTCTTCCTCAAAGAACATCTTTTTGCCGATCTTTTTGAACGCGATGTTCTGACCTATGCCGAAAGGGAATTGGTAACCGTGTCGGTACTCAGCAGTATCGGTGGCGTGGAGCCGATGTTGCGCTCACATTTGAATATATGTCTGAACACTGGTTTAACACCCGATCAATTACAGCAATTCGTTGAAGTTATCAAACAGGCAGTCGGCAAAAAAGAGGCGAAAGCAGCACAACAGGTTCTGGGTGAAGTACTAAAAGACAAGAAATAAATTTTAAAATATTCAAAATATGAAAAAATTATCATTAATAATCGCATTAGCCATCTCAACAACAAGTATCAATTTAAACGCGCAAACTAAAAATAATAATATGGAAAATGCACAATCGCAAAAGTACCAGTCAAACCCCTGGACACTGGTATACGATGGAGCCATTACCAAAAATGAAAAAGGAAAAGTAAACATCCATCCGGTGAAATACAAATTGAACGGTATTGATATCGCTGCCAATGTTTATACGCCGGCAAATTACGATCCCTCAAAGAAGTATCCGGCAATAGCAGTAGCGCACCCTAATGGCGGCATAAAAGAGCAGACGGCCGGCTTATATGCACAGCGTTTAGCGGAAGCTGGCTATATAACCATTGCTGCCGACGCAGCGTATCAGGGAGCAAGTGGCGGAGAGCCCCGTCATACCGATAAACCTTTCTTCCGTGTTGAAGATATTCATGGTATGGCAGACTTTATCACCCAGTATGCAGGGGTTGATGCAAACCGCTTAGGTGTTTTAGGCATCTGTGGTGGCGGTGGCTATACACTAAAAGCAGCCCAGTCTGATAAGCGCTTTAAAGCTGTCGCAACTTTGAGCATGTTTAATTCAGGTGAAGTAAGGCGTAATGGCTTTCAGAATTCCCAGTTAAACACCGTTCAGGAACGCTTAAAACAAGCTTCTGATGCCCGTGCACAGGAAAAAGAAAGTGGTAAAATCACTGAAGATAAACGGATAGAAACAGGTGGTAAACCTCTTTTTTCAGGTGTGGCGAGCATAACAGACGAAGAAATTGCCAAAACCTCAACCGATCTATACCGTGAAGGATATGAGTACTATTACAGGACTCATGCACATCCCAATTCCACCTTTCTGTACACCACGAGTAGCCTGATGGATTTAATGACCTGGGATGCTACCGACCAGATTGAATTAATCGACCAACCATTGCTAATGATGGCAGGAAGTAAAGCCGATACAAAATACATGACAGATGAGGCCTTCCCAAAAGCAATCAATGCAAAAAACAAGGAGCTGTTCCTGATCGAAGGCGCTACGCACATCGAAACCTACTGGGTTCCAGAATATGTATCGCAGGCCGTAAACAAATTGGTTAATTTTTATCAAACCAACCTTTAAAACATGATGAACGTTAAAAATAGAGCGATATTATTTCTTATCGGGCTGGTTTCATTTTCTTGTACTCAGCAAAATGATTCACGGCAAACAGCCCAATCGGAATCACAAGAACCAACCGCTTTTGCAAAAGGTGATAAAGTTACCAATGATAATTTTATAGGAACGGTTTGGCTCAATTATTTGGCAGAAACCGATACGGTCCACAATGTTAACATCGGTTCGGTAACTTTTGAACCCGGTGCCAGAACAAACTGGCACTCACACAAAGGAGGGCAGATACTCTTGGTAACGGAAGGAAAAGGTTTATATCAGGAAAGAGGGAAACCGGTTGAAACTATTGAAAAGGGTGATGTAGTGAAATGTCCCCCAAATATAGAACATTGGCACGGGGCTACCCCGGCTGAATCAATGACACATATTGCCATAGGAACAAATACCAATATCGGTGGGGCAGTATGGTTGAAACCCGTAAGCGATGAAGAATACAATGCACCGTAAGTCTCCATTTCTAAATAGATTTCAGACTTATTACAAATCATTAACAGAATAGGAATTTTTCAAATTATATATTAAGGGTTGAAAATTAGCATAATAAATACAACAAATAATGCCAAGTGCATGATCCCCACCATTGGAGTGGTTCGTTTGCCTAAGAATGTCATGACGCTCAATAGGAGGGTAATGACGAAAAGAATTGTTTCCGTGGATGTAAGTCCAAACATGACAGTCTTTTCTGTAATCAGCCCAGCGATAAGTACAGCCGGAACCGTTAACCCTACGGTAGAAACAAAAGCTCCATGACAAAGATTGACTGCTCTTTGGAATTCGTTATTCAATGCCGCTTTTATGGCAGTCATCGATTCGGGTGTAAATACAATAATTGCAATCAATACGCCACCTAAGAAAGGGGGTAAATTGGCGGCGTTGATACCATAATCTACTATAATAGCCATATTATGCGAAAGCAAAACAATCGGTAAGATCATTGCGATCAAAACGATCGAACGAATCCATATTTCGTTTTTGTTGCCTTCGGTTTTCTCGTTTTTTGTGTTATCGGAAGCAATTTCAATGTATCTTTCTTTAAATGGAATTTCCATAGAGCCCGTTTTTGGCTGCACATATAAGTGCCGATATCCCTTCATTTGTAGAAACAGGAAAAGACCATATAATACACTAATCAAGGAAGAAAGCATGATCGCTTGCGTATTGCTAAATATTCCTTCTCCTGCGCCTTCAATGGCATTGGGCAACATCATTCCAATTCCACCTAACATGATAATCATTGCCAGGTAAGACATCGTTCCTTGGGCGTTGTATTCTTGCTCTCCAAATTTTAGTCCACCTAGTAATATACATAATCCGATTACCAAGTTCATAATAATCATCATTACTGAAAAAATGGAATCTTTACCAATCGTTGGATTTTCACCTGGACCCGACATCACAGCTAGTATTAGAATAACCTCAATGGAAACGATGGCTAATGTGAGGATTAATGTACCGTAAGGTTCACCTAATTTGTGCGCAAGTTCATCCGCTTCTTTTACCACACCAAAGGCTGCTCCGATAATGGTAAACAATAAAACTAAAAAAACGATTGCAGCTATCGTAAGTGACATGGCATCGCCAAGAAAAGAATGTCCGAATATCATAAAAAGACCTACAATCAGCCAAACCACTACAAGGCGAATGCGTGTTTCAGCAGGAACAATCGCTGCCATTGACAGACTTTGTTTTATATTCTCATTGGACATAATTGTGTCGGCTTAATTATTTTTTATAGTAAACCGCAAAGTTATTTAGAAAATACAAGACCAAAATTATCATATGATAAATAGTCCGATTAAGAAAATTTAATTTTGCTTGCGAATCCTGCTTAAGCTGACAGGTGTTATACCAAGATAAGAGGCTATATGTTTTAATGCAACACGTTGGAGAAGACTGGGGGAATTGATAATGAGTTCATCATAACGCTCCTTTGCTGACCGTAATTCGGTTAATATGATTCTGCTTTCTGTTTTTAATAATTCTATTTCGGCTAATCTTCTTCCCCAATTCGCAATATGTATATCTTGATTATACAGGTTATTTAGCTTTTCAATTTTTAATTCGTACAATTCGCAATTTTCCAGGAGTTCAATATTTTCATATCCTTTTTCATTTTCTACATAACTTTTCATAGAAAGAATAGGTTGTCCTTCTTCCCCAAACCAAAACGTGATTTCACTGTCATCAGGAACAGCATAAGCACGGACAATTCCCTTTTTGATAAAAAAGATACTTGTTTCGATTTTGTCGGCTTTCATCAAAATATGCTCTTTTGGGTATCTGACTTCTACGATACACTCTTTCAGCATCTTTCTTGATGCTTCGGGAATGGGATGTATTTGGTCAAGGATTTGATCAATATTCATTAGTGTCTTATGTAATCATTGTTTCTGTTTTGTAAAGTTAAGAAATCAAACCAGTTGGAGCATTGAAGTGTCCATTTTTATAAGTCTACAGTAATGTAAAGGTAGATACGGTTGATATTCACGATATTTGCAATATGAATTAAATGGGATGAGGGCTTTCTATCTGATAGCGGAACAAACATCCAATAAAATATGAACAATATGTATAAAAAAGATATTTTTGAAAGGCTTAAATCCGGAGAACCGATCCAGCTAAATGATCCGGAATATAATAAGATTCAGGAAGTAGTTGACCGCACAATCCGTTTGTCTGTTCAGTTAAATACCGCAACAAATATTGATGATATACGAAAGTATTTGGGTGAAATAATCGGGACGGTAATAGATGACAGTACAACCCTGTTTGCACCATTTTACACAAATTTCGGAAAGTTCATTGATATAGGGAAGAACGTATTTATAAACCATGCCTGTTCTTTTCTGGATATGGGAGGAATCACCATAGAAGACGCAGCCTTGATCGGCCCAAAGGTGAACCTGATCACAGAAAACCATCCCTTGGATCCAAACGATAGAAGAACATTGATTACAAAACCCATTCTCATTAAACGAAGAGCGTGGATAGGTGCCGGTGCAATCATCCTGCCTGGGGTAACAGTAGGCGAAAACGCAGTAGTAGCAGCAGGTGCCGTTGTTTCTAAAGATGTTCCAGACAATACCATTGTTGCCGGTGTTCCAGCAAAGATCATTAAATCAATCACCTGATGGTGTAGATTTCAGTCAGTTCTTATGCAACTATATAATGGATCATGTCGGATTTGTTGTTAAAAAAGAAAGGCTCCCAAACGGGGAGAATGGGAACCTTTACTAACCAATTATAAACCTACTAACAGATTATCAAATCCAATGCCAAACTTTTATTTTAGATATAAAGCAGTCTGGTGTTACAATAATGTTACTTTTCCATGTGTTTTTTATCCGAGAGCAGCAGTTTTTCTATTCTCATCGCTGGTAATATATGCTAGTCTGTCAATTTTTTTCCCCAATGGTACACAGTCATTAAGGGGCTACTCGATATATGTCCCAAGAAGAGTCAGTTTTTTCATACACTATCCGGTCGTGTAAGCGGTTTGCTCTTCCTTGCCAAAATTCAATTTGGTGTGGAATTACTAAATACCCTCCCCAGTGATCGGGTAAGGGAACTTCTATAGTATCATATTTTTCTTTTAAATGCAGCAGATTCTCTTCTATCACATTCCGGTTTTTAATCTTTGTACTCTGTGCGGATGCCCATGCGCCTAATTGACTGCCAATAGGTCTGGAATGAAAATATTCTTCTGATTGTTCCCGAGGGATTCTTTCAACTGTCCCCAAGACTCTGATTTGCCTTTCTAATTCCGGCCAAAAAAATAATAAAGCGACCTTGTTGTTTTCGGAAATTTCCTGTCCCTTTTTACTGTTGTAATTGGTGAAAAATACAAACCCCTTTTCATCAATATCTTTGAGCAAAACAGTCCTGGCGTCAGCTTGTCCATCTGCAGATGCAGTGGCCAGCGTCATCGCATTGGGTTCCATTACTTTAGAATTCAGGGCTTCGTTAAACCAGGTCGAAAACTGCTCAATTGCATTTTTTCTTACCTGCTCTTCATGTAATTCTGCTTTTATATACTCCGTACGGATATTATGAATGTCAGTTAGATTGTTTTCCATATTTATCAATTCTTAATTATTGTAAAGGTATGGAAAAAGTGGTTTTAATTTTGATACTCAAGTTCAACTACTTTAAGTTCACCTTCAAACTCTTTTTCAATATAGTTTGAGTTCATCAGACGCAACAGTCCCATATAATCCATTTTGAATTCAATTGTATCGCCAACTTTATATTGTTTTGAATTGGTTCCCAGGTCCATTACAATCATATCAGAACTAGCTCCGGCAATTTCCATTGTTGTATCAATAGGCTCCAGGTGATTAACTTCAATATCCAATAGTCCCACATCAACGATTGCCCTATATGAATTCAAACCTATGTTTTTCTGATCAAATACAGGCGTATCACCAGTAAGATTGACACCAAATTCTCCCTGAGGAATCATTGGCTTTTCCGTAAGCTCAATTATTTCAGCGCAGAGCTTAAACACATCGTTGTGCATCGTTTCAAAAACCGTATTGTGATATACATCCGTTCCGAAGTATAATGTTTCTCCCACCCGAAAGTGATTTACTCCTGCTGGCAACAGATCTTTCTGGATTAAAGGAATTGTAACTGATGTTCCTCCGGAAACAAAAGGTATTTTACGATTGAACTTTGCTTCAACCAATTCCTTATATAAACAGAGTTGAATCAGTTTATCCTGATTTGGCAAAACGCCATACATGCAGGTTAAATTTGCACCGATGCCAATAACTTCAATATTTGGCAACTCAAATATTTTAGAATAAAAGTCGATGAATTGATCACGCATTACACCTTCTCGTAATTCACCCAGTTCAATCATTACTACGATCTTATGCGTTTTGCCCATGTCTTGGGCAGCACTTGATAATAATTTGATCGTTTCGAATTCGGTATTAAAACTGATATCTGCAAATTCTACAATCCTCGCAATATTGGCTTTTGCCGGTGGTTTTATATATACAGTCTCGATATCAGGATCGATGGATTTAATGGTTTCAAGATTGGTCAATCTTGAATCACAAATTTGCTTTATTCCTAAGTTGATAACTTCTTGTAAATACTTTTCATTACCACATAGCATTTTGGCTACTACAGCCCATTCGATATTCTTATCACCGAAAAATTTATCTAACTCAAGGTAGTTATCTTTTAATTTCTTTTTATTTAAGGTTATATATGCCATTATTTCACCTCCTTTACTAAGCGCATTTCTAAATACTTATTTGTAAAGCCTAATTTTTCATACAATCCCTTTGCCGGATTGTCAGGTTCAACATGCAATGCGATATCACCTTCGACTTGTTTGATTGCATTTTCAATTAAGTTTTTACCTATTCCTTTTCCTCTAAAGTCTTTATGAGTAGCGATGTATACCAATATATTTGCTGGGATGTAGTCATTCATTCCCGTTTTGTTTATAACAAGAGCAGCAGTTATATTGTCATTTTCTGTCGAAACAAAAATATGTCCGCCTAAAGAACCATTTAGGCCTAGGGCATAATCCATGGCTTTTTCAATGGCCGTTTGAGGGTCACCGTATTGCTCTAAATGTTGATAAAGAAAAGACGAAATTTCAAGTTTTTCGGTAGGTGTAAGTTGATTGGTTTTATTAAATTCTTTTATTTCAATCATTGTTTAAGTTTGTCCCCTTAGGGAAATTAAAAAAAGACTATCAGGAATAATCTAAATTAAATGTTTTAGAAAAGCATGCGTGAAAAACGCATTGGAAATGGCGTGTGAATGCCAAATAAAAGAAATCCTGACAAATTAAAATCTGCAGCAGGATTAGTATCCCTGATAGAAAGAATTGCAAATTTACGAAAAATAAAATAAAGTCTATTTAACCCTGTTTGGACAGTGACTATAAGTGCGTTAATCGTGTTGGTTGTTTATGTTGTTGCTAATAAGAAAACTTCACCGCTGGCAGGCAAGAAATCATCAGTTCGGTTTTCAAAATATAACGGTTGCATATCTTTTGTAGAAATAGTTTTTGGTTCTTTAAAACCAACTTTTTTAGCCATGTCCAATATTTCTTTTGGTGAAAAGAAGCTTATCATTGGTGTTCCTGCTTCGCGAGCGCCTTTAGTTGACATTTCTATCAATGGCTTGTCTTCTTCATCAACGAGTTCTATTGGTAAATTAAAGGTCATAGCGAGTTTTGAACCTGTGGCGAGAGATTTTATTTGTTGTAGCGTATCAATAATGGCTTCCTTAGTCAGATATAAGGTCACTCCCGTACAAACTATAAGGGCAGGTTTATTGATGTCAAATGTTGTTTCCAGTAATTCGTTCCACCAAGAAGAAGCCTCAAAATTAACCGGTACAAAATGTAGAAATTCAGGAATATTATAGCCAAGTTCAATCAATCGTTTTTGTTTCCATTTCAAGGTATCAGGTTGATCAATTTCAAATATCTGAAGCCTGGATGCAATTTCAGGCTGGCGTTGGGCAAAGGTATCGAGTCCCGCCCCAAGAATGACATACTGACTAATTCCATTTTCGCATTGTTCGATTATTAAATCTTCAATAAAACGAGCCCGCGCTACAATAGAAGCACGAATACGTTTTGTAAATTTCATATCAGGACGTTCTTGCCAATTGTCTGGCGGTCCAACTAACTTTAATCCAATTTCATCATTAAAAACCAAAGGTTTTTCATCTATCTGAGTGTGTAAAGCTCGCCATAAAGCTGTCCTGACTGCGGTGTTATCCGGTTCTTTCATTCGTCTTATTTGTGGATGGTTTTAAATTAGTCTGGTCGTGTTTGCCGTTCGTTTAGTCATCTGTTTCTCGTCAGGTGTTATATTCGTTGCGTTTCGGTTTCCTTTTCGTCAATGTATTTGTCGTTAAATAAATGATTTGGTTTCAGGTAAACCAGGTTGTTCTGGAAATCTAAAAACATATTGAACCTTTTCAAAACTTCATTACCCAAAATATGAATATTCTTGTTTTTCAAAGGTTTTTTTGTCGTTAATTGTTGAACCGGAACATTTTTTAGTTTATACTTTCCAATTTTCAGTAGTTTTAAATTTGAAGTGATGACAGGAATTTCATTTCCTTGTCCTCCTTTCATTATTACTTTTTTTAGGACTTCCATTGTTTCGGTTGGGAATTTCCCTTCTTTTAATAAATCGTTATCCAACATTGCAGTTCTTTGATAACCTGTGTCAAATAGAAAAAGATCTTTATTGATGATACCATTTTGTTCAATTTCACTTTCAACTAAAAAGAGGTCTTTGAAAAAATCAATTTTAAGTTTTATAAATCTATTGTCTTTTACTATGTTTTCAGGCAATACCGAATGGATAATCATTAAATTTAGGTCATAATTTAGTTCAACAATTTTGTCTTTAAAAAAGTCCCAGCCAAATCGTCCGTCTGTTCCATGTCCTGTTAGTTGTGCATCATAGACTTTGGTTTTATAATTCGTGTTTCCAATTTTTAAATTGTAAAAAGTATTATAAAGCTTTGACGTAGATTTTAGCTTATTATTTAGAACATCGTTTGTTAATATCAGTTCAGTTGTTCCCGTATCAAAATTCAGATTTAGCGTATCAGTTTCATTAAAAACTGCTTTTACAAAAATTGTATTTTGTTCGTTAAGAGTTAAAGAAATACTATCCCTCAATATCGTTTTTTGCGCAAAAACATTAATTGAGGTAAGTATAAAAGCAGTTAATAAATATCGTTTCATATCTGGTTGGTCGTTTTTTGTTTTCACGCCTTTCTTAATATCTTCTCGATCTTCTTGCCTTTCGCCAATTCGTCCACCAACTTGTCTAAATATCTTACCTGTTTAGTTAAGGGATTTTGAATTTCTTCTATTTTATAACCACAAATTGCTCCTGTTATAAGCTGAGTGTTTGGGTTCAATTTTGCTTTCATAAAGAATGTTTCAAAAGTAACTTTTTCGTCAATAAGTTCCTGAAGTTTTTTGTCATTAAAACCTGTCAGCCACTCTATTACTTGATGCAATTCTTCTTTTGTCCTGCCTTTTTTCTCAACTTTTGTGATGTAGTGCGGATACACCGATGCAAACGTCATTTTAGCAATTCGCTCATCATGTTCGGGTGTCGTTTTCATTATTATTGTCTTTCTTCGAATGGCTCTATTTTTTAAGTAAATCCATTCTATATTTTATCATTCTCTGAATTAGATTAATTGGCAAAGGTTTGTCTAATGGAAATTGAACTGAACCTTTTCCCTTTTTATAGCCCTTTAATTCTTCTTCAAATCTCTCCATTGTTGTCGGGTGAGGATAAAGTCCAACGTGTTTTTTATACCCGGCAATCATTATTTGTTGTTCTCTTTTTCCACCTTCAATTAGCGCATAGGCAGGTATATTATAATTAAGTAATTCTGTTGCTGTTGGAACCGATTTGAAGATGCACTCTTTTAACTTTATGAGTGCTTCTCTTGTCTTTTCTGGTTGTAAATCAAAATACCCTTGAACCGATTTGAATTCATTTTTATTTGTCATATCTGCTTTTAACATAACCAACACAATTTGCTAAACAGTTTTTGCTAAACTGCCTCTGCACTCTACATCCATATTGCGTAAATTACGTCTATAAAATTAACATTTTTTGTGGATCAGCCTATTTTTGGTCAAGTAAGTTTTCCTGCTCATTAAACTCAAACACTGCCCCGTATTCAAACTCTTTACCGATAATTCCGTCCGTTTTTAATTCAAGTCTGTCTCTATAAAATGCAACTGATTTCTCCAAGTCGGCTACACCTAATGTAAATACTGATATCCTTGGTTTCATAATTCTTATTTTCTAGATAATTTCGTCTCTGTCGTTGGCTTGTTATGCGGGTCGCTTTAAATAACCTCTAACGATTCAGGGCTTGCCTTCGGGCGGAAAACGAAGCCGAAAACCCAAATTTGTTACTAAGTTCAATTGAAAAACTACTGTTGAGTTTTGCACTTCAGCCCACTTTTCGCAAAACGCCGTTAGCGGTTCGTTGTTTTCAATTCAAATTAATTTCTTTCTCTCTTTTGTAGATTGAATACTGTTCCTGCTGGGTCTTGAATCCAATGCATATTTTCCGGAAGTTCTTCAATTTCGTCACAAGTTTCCACACCACTTGATTGCAAATAGTTTTTCGCGTCTTCTACGTTAGGAACCGTAAGCTGTAACCACGTTTCTGAATGTGTATAGTTGTCTACACAGTCCAGCCATATAATATTGTTACCAAATTTAACTTCATGTGTTCTGGAAACGGTCGGATTGTCAATAGGTTTTTCTTCAACCTTCAACTTCAAAATATCCTTGTAAAAAGCAACTGTCTTTTCGTATTTACTTTTGGGGATTTTTATTGCGATGTTAATTCCTGCTTCAAATTTTGTTTCCATAACTTTTATTTTGTCAATACGCTAATCCTTTGTTCCATTTTCTATGTCTGTTCTTGTTCCGGTGCCGTTCATTACCATGACTTGCCAATGCGATGTTAGCGGTTCATTGCTATTGTCTGTCCACTGTGTAATTTAGTTCAGTTACTCCACAAGTAAATTGTCGAGTAGTAGGTAATAGTTTTAGTTTTATTTTGTTTTTGATGTCTACAAATAATGGAATGCCTTGTCCAAGAATAATGGGATTTACAAACAGCCAGTAGCCGTCAATTAAGTTTTGTTGAATAAGTGAATGTGTTGCTGTCGGACTGCCAAAAAGCAAAATGTCTCCATCTGCTTGTTGTTTTATTTCATTTATCCTGTCCGAAAGGTTGTTGCTAATAATTGTCGTATTATTTAAGCCCGTTTCTTTCATCGTTTTTGATAAAACGACTTTATGAACTTTCTTATACCACTTAGAATGTTCAATGTCGTGTTTGGTTGCAGTCGGCTTGTCTCCTGCGGTAGGCCAGTAACTTTCCATCATTTGATAAGTTACCCGTCCATACAAGGCAGTATCGCCTTCGCTTATCCGTTTACCGACATAATCAAAAATTTCTTCATTAGTTTTAATCCAGTCCATTTCTCCGTTCAATCCTGCTACAAAACCGTCAAGCGATATGTGCATAAATGAAATTATTTTTCTCATATAATTCTATTTTGTATTGTTGTCTGTGATTTTTTTTTAAGTCTATTTATTGTCTTCAAACCATATTACAATAGAAGATATATTTCTTTCAAAACCACCCGGAATAAAAAAGTTAAGACGTCCTGAGCACCATCTCCTCAATCCATCACTCGGAAATGCTGTATTTGTCTGCTGTTTCATTTTCGTCAGCTTTGAAAATTGCGGAACGGAATTACGCAAAACGCATCTATATCCGTATTGCGTAATGTGCATCTATAAATTTAACATTTTTTGTAAATCAGCAAGATAAATATTCGCTATTCGTTTTTAATTTTCATTAATCCATTTTATCCAATCCCTTATTACATTATCCCACCCAAATTCCGAATAATCTATTTTGTCGTTTTTAATTGCGAAGTAATTATGTTCAAGCCCAATGTAAGAAAGAAATTGAATGTTTTTTAGATTGTCTTGTATCACCTCTATTTTAAACAAATCATTAAAAGGACAAGCTGAGTCTTTTGTACCATAACTAATTAGCACTGGTATTTTGAGTTCCTTTAAATTAATATTTAAGCTTTCAGAAAAAGAATATGTCCCTTTATAGCTGTTAAATCCGTGTTCCCTGGAGATACCTGTTGGGTTTTCATTAACATCGTTCCAATATTCAAAATCTTTTTCTACCCAGCTTTCTTCTTTCGTTTCAGTTTCCCTATCCTGACTGACCATAGATAAGATTCTAGGGTAATAAATAGTTCCTCCTGAATAAATCAGATGAGTGATATTTTTATTTTTAGTCGCCATTTTTGTTGCAATAGAACTACCTTCAGAATGACCTGCAACAACAATTACCGACGAATCTACCCAATCTTGATTCAGTAAGTATCTCAGTACTTTCCCGTTTCTTTCCGTATAATACTCCAGATTATTATTATTGGTATAATTCAAAGATGGTAATCCAGTCCGAATGTCAACAAATTCTCCTCGCTTACTCAGATTGTTCACATTTTCTAATAAAGGAACGCCGGGTTTATTTATGGCTACTAAGTGAAATTTATCAGTAAAAAGTTGTTCCGAAAAGGGAAACGGAGGATAATGATTACCATCGTTTTTATATTTAATCAGAGGTTTGGCAAGTGAACCCTGAATAAAAATTAACAATGGTTTACGTTTTTTTTCGTCACCTTTTTTTGATTTCACTATAAACTCAACGTTATCGCCTAAATATTCAATTTGGAAATGTCTGTAACCGAAATCTTCAACGGCTATTTGTCCGAAAAGTTGAATTGATATTGTTAAAAACAACACGGTGAATTTATACCTCATAATCGTTTTAAAATGTGCTATAACGGGTCGCGGCTTTGCTTCGGGCGGAAAATCGATCTATTGCTAAATTTAATAGTGCCACTCCTTGCCAAAGGCCTTAGTCTATAACCAAATTTAGTATATAGCTGCGACATTGGCAAGCCTCCCAATTCCATATTGGCAACGGCCATTTTTTTGATAAGTCTTTAATAGCCAGATAGACGATCTTCAGTAATTCCTGATCTGACGGTACATGGCCCCAATGGCATTTGTGGTGCTCTTATGGGTAAGTAAAGCCCTTTATTTCGCCTGTCTAAATTCTTTATTAAAGCACATTTTTAATTGGTTAAAGGTACCTTTTTCTTTTTTACCGCTAGTTAGGGAGCGGAATGTCGCCAAACCGTCTCTATATCCGTATTGCATAATGTGCCTCTATAAAGTTAGCGATTTTTTGTTAATCAGCAGGATAGCTATTTTACATGCTTCCAATTTGCAAGCTGCCTCCTGTTTGTAAAGTAAGTAACCTTGCCTTCTTTAAGTATAATCCTTTCGTCTAATTCCGTTTCCCTTAATTCCTTTTCAGTTATGTCTTGAAGGGTAGGTTCTTTATTTTCTATTTTTCTATTCGGATTGACGTAGGTAAATTTCTGGTTTACAGTTTCTTTTCTTTCCGTTGGCACTGCATCAGGCAGAACTGAATCCATTGGTAGGATCGTATCCGCCATTTCCTGGTCTGCAGCTTTTTGTTCTTCTGCTTTTACTGAAGTATTTATGAGATCTGTGTCTGTTGATTTTTGATCTGAAGTTAGTTCCTGATCTGCAGTTAGTTCCTGATCCGCAGCTTGTTGAGCTTCCGCTAACATTGAATGAGCTGGTGGATTTATATCTGTTAATCCTTGATCTACATCCGTTTCTTTATCTACATCCGCTTCTTTATCCAATAAGCCTGTGTCAGCGGTTATATCGGCTTTATCCTGCAGATTGTCAGAAAGCTGCTTTCGCTCTATGTCCGCACTATTTGCGGCTATTTCGGGAGTCTGATCGTCTATGGCGACTATTGTATCAGCTGTTTGTGTTTTCGGTGAGACCGAATCCGCGTCGTGAGAGGGATCCAAAGCGTTTTCACCGCCACATTTTAGTTCCGCAGAAGGTTTTTTCGGTTCCTCGGAAGGCGATTTCAGTTCCAAAGAAGGTGTTTGCATTTCCGCAGGTCGGGTTTCCGGCTTTGGTACAACAACTTTATTTTCAACCGCTTCGTCCGGTAATTCAAACAAACTAAGCTGGTTGCTGGGCACCGGGGGAACAGCACCGGGATCTTCGGTTACCGTTATCGCTGCCGCCGCATAAGCATTCGCCGGTTTGCCTTTATCCGCTGTTTTATCTTCAGCAAGAACAGCTGCGGCTTCTTTTTCAATGGCTACATCTTTGTTTTCGGCTGCTGTTTTATTTTCACCCGCTGCTTTGTTTTCAGGAGCACCCTCTTCTTTAGGTTTTTCCTCTTTGATACGGGTAAAGGTACCCAGGTAAACACTGTCCGACTGGCTGCTGCGGTCTGCTGAGATAAAAGCTGCGTAAACAACAAAGGTTTTCAG